>ERZ824473.537-NODE-537-length-67330-cov-9.320922_pt1 | contig 67330 bp, 62 predicted proteins | sample MGYA00519874_ERZ824473 | MGnify/ENA primary metagenome ERZ824473 (study PRJEB31778, sample SAMEA3449151) | human gut metagenome | biome: human gut; feature: human-associated habitat; material: faeces | place: United Kingdom | collected 2010/2012 ... | reverse complement strand
TTAAACACATTTAACCATATTAAGCAATATGTTTAGTTACTTATAAGTTTCTCCTGTATTCTGTCTCAACTATCTCATCTATCTCATCTTTCTCTGCTTTTACTTTGTCATCTGCATGATCTTACAGATATGTTCCTTCGTCTTCTTATCGTAATTTACCCCAACCAGCAGCAGATTCCCCTGATATTCTTTCAGGCTTTCGCAGTACTCCTTTTTCAGAATCTGTGAAATTGCAGTATCCGCTGTCTGATCCCATTTCAGTCCCACCACAAACGCCGGTTTATCCTGAAATTTCTTTTTCGGCAGAAAGACCAGATCCGCAAATCCCTTTCCGCCCGCCAGTTCCCGATATATCGTGTAATAATTGCGCGCTGTATAAAGTGCAAGAGAAATCGTGTAGCTCAAAGCATTCACATCGTTATACTGCAAATGAGAAGTCTCAAAGTGTGCCTGCCGGATTCCCTCCGCTACCTGCAGCGGCCGCATCTGCCAGATTGCATTTAAAGTGTCGGCAGAATTTTTCAATGCCCGTGAAATCTCGCCCCAGTCCGACACCGATACCACATTCACATACTCAGCACGCACTTCACTGTTCGGAATAAAGACGGTTTTATGTTCTTCGTCATACGCCAGATATCCAAGATGCACCAGAAGCGTGAGTACGTCATCTTCCGTACGAAACGTAATCATATCGTTGGAAAAGCTTCCTGTATTTACCGGCACACTCTCTCCAGCGATCATGCTGATCACATCATCACGAAGGCCTTCAAAATTCATATCAATATAAACCTGCAGCGCCTCAAATGTCTCTGTCTGGTTCCAGTAGTTTCCTATTTTGCCAAACTGCATACAGCTTACCACGGAACGTGGACTGTAAATGGAAAGCTCCTCTGTAAATGAATAGCCATCATACCAGCTTTTTACTTCTTCCATATCCATATGATATTTCATGCACAGATCACGCACCTCATTTTCTGTAAAGCCTGCATAAGGTGCAAGCGGACCGGGCGCAATCATCGAAAATTCATCAAACATATTTAAGGCGGAATGCGTTCCATATTTTTTGATTGGCAAAATGCCGGTCATATAAGCCAGGCAGATATGGCTTTTATCTTTCAGCAGATCACGCAAAAAATCCAGATATATCTCCTGTGCTTCCTTCTCCCGCTTGAATTCCCGGAATACGCAATCCCACTCATCTATAATAATCACAAATGGTCGTTTCGTTCTGCTGTAAATATCCTGCATCGTTCTGGTCAGATTCGTTTCATCAAAATACCGAAAATCCGGATATTCCTCAAGGAGATCCCACAGAAGACTTTTTCGAAGCAATTCCAGCATTCCCTCTATTCCGCTGCTTTGGCTGAGAAATTCCTGCATGTTAAGGAAAACCGTATCGTACTGATTCAGATACTTTCCAAACGTCTCACTTTTTTCTATCTCAAGCCCGGAAAATAATTTTTCGGAATCGCATCCCCTGCTGTAATACGCTGCAAGCATATCTGCTGCCATTGATTTTCCGAAACGTCTCGGACGACTGACACAGATATTCTGCTGCGATGTATTCATAACTTTATTCGTATATTCCAAAAGACCGGTTTTATCTACATAAATTTCCGAATGCACCGCCCGGAAAAATTTTTCATTTCCCGGATTCAGGTAAATCCCCATGCCGCACCTCTCTTTCTGCATGGTCAGGGCACCTGCTGCTCTGTTTTTTCCTCTGCAAAGCATAAAAACTTCGCCAACACTCACGCCATTTCATGTATTGTTATTATAGCACTGTTGCCCGGAGATTGTCTTTCTCTTTCTTTGGATCCGGCAGGTGAAGGTTCTCTGTACTTCATTTGTTGCTGCGTAGTTTATCATTTATATTGACAATAGCGGTTTGTTATATTAATATTAGAATGTTTAATTTTAGAATATTTAAAGATAAACATTCTACTGTGCAATCTTAACAGCACAGAACAAGCTTACAGAAAGGAGTGCTTCCATGAACCCTATCTCATTTTTATCGCTCGCCTCCAAAACAGCAAAGGCGTACGAATCCTTCTGCCGACCGGTCTGCAAAAAACACCGGATCAATCAGACGTGCCTCGATGTGATTCTTTTTCTGGCGAATAATCCGGAGTACAATACGGCTCGAGATCTGTGTGAACTGCGCGGTATCCGCGCCGGCAATGCCTCTGTTGCGATCGACACACTCGCCGGACGCGGACTGCTGACACGGCAGGCTGACCCGAACGACCGACGGATCACACGGCTGGTGCTTATGCCGGAAGCCGAACCGATTGTCGCAGACGGCCGTGAGATTCAGCAGCAGTTTGGCAATCGGCTCGTTCAAGGCATATCGGCACACGAACTGCAGATCTGTGCAGACACGATTCTGAAGCTTGGCGCCAATATTTCGGATATGCTTTCATAATAGCCAAAGAGAAGCTTCACAATCCTCTTCGCTGCCTGCCCATAAACGCAAATAACTCTATTTTGATCTGATTTGATCTGATTTAATCTGAGCTATTTCTCTCACACGAAAGGAGTTTTTACCATGTTAACCACAATTCTCGTATGTATTCTCGCCGGCCTCGGCGCCGGTCTTGGCACCGGCTTCGCCGGAATGAGCGCCGCAGCAGTCATCAGCCCGATGCTGATCACATTTCTTGGCATGGAGCCGTATCAGGCGATCGGCATAGCGCTTGCAAGTGATGTTCTCGCCAGCGCCATCTCTGCCTGGGAGTACCATAAAAACAAAAATCTTGATATCAAAAACGGGCTGGTCATGATGATCACCGTCATGATTTTTACTGCCATCGCAAGCTTTCTGTCACGCTTTATCTCCGGCAATACGATGGGCGGGTTCTCTACCGTTATGACGATGCTGCTTGGTATCAAATTCATTGTGCGGCCGGTTATGACAACAAAGGAAAAAATGATGTCCGTCGACCAGAAAACCAGAATCATCCAGTCCATTCTCTGTGGAATCATAATCGGACTGATCTGCGGCTTTGTCGGTGCAGGCGGCGGAATGATGATGCTGCTGATCCTCACCTCCGTACTTGGCTATGAGCTGAAGACAGCCGTCGGCACCAGCGTCTTTATCATGACCTTTACTGCACTGACCGGCGCTGCCAGTCATTTTTATCTCGGCGGCATGCCGGATCTTCTGGTTCTTGTGCTCTGCATGCTCAGCACACTGTTCTTCGCCCGCGTTGCAGCTGTTTTCGCCAACAAAGCTTCCGCAAAGACATTAAACCGGGCGCTCGGCGTTGTGCTTACCGTGCTTGGCGCGGTGATCATCCTGGTAAAGCTGTTTTAGCCAAATCAGACGGAATCACTTCAGACAGGGCTTATTCCGCAAGGCTCACTTCTTTGTGAAACGGCTTCAGCGGAAGTCCTGCCTGATTCCATATCTGTACCTCATAATAAGGTGTCTCCGCAAAAGAAATACTCCAGGTCTTCGTTTTTTCAGAGACAGCAGACGATGTCTGCGCCGACTTCAGTTTTATCAGCAGCTGTTCTCCCTTTACTTCCACTTTCGACACATCGGCTTTTTCTCCGTCTTTCGTCACAACAAATGGCTGCTTGGCCAACGGACCACAAACAATTCCGCCTTCTGTATGCGCAAACGACAACAAAATCCCTTCCTCTGCAGCTTCGGCTCCTGTACACTCCGGCGGCTCACAAAGCAGTTCCTCTCCATATATTTTTCCCCGGGCCAGCAAAGCCAGACGCTCTCCCACTTCCCGCTTGAATTTCGGATGAATATCATCGCGGTCACCTAAATCAGAGATGCTCGTCATCCATACATTCGCAACCTTTTTTGAAACCAGTTCCTGACACGCCCTGACCTGTGGGTACCGATCTCCCCGGCAATCCAGCCAGCGTTCAAACGGAGCCAGCTGAACATAGAGAAACGGAAGCTGCTCATCCATCCAGGCATCCCGGAAGCATTGTATCAGTTTTTCCATCAGAAGCGCATACAGGTCTGCATGAACCTCGTCTGACTCTCCCTGATACCAGAGAATTCCCTTCACCGGGAACGGTGCTACCTTCTTCAGCATTCTGTCATACAGTCCGCACGGGCGATAATGATGATACGGTCCGATCGGCAAAACAGGATCCCCCTGATGCATCTTCATCCACGTCTGCTGCTCCTCCCATGTCTGTCCATACATCATGGTTCTCCACTCCAGCTCATGTGCATACGAATCTTCGAATTCCCAGCATCTCCGACTTTCCTGATAAAGCTCTTCCGGATCCACACCTTCTAGCTCTTCTTCATACTCCGATAAATAAACAGAAAGAGGCGGCTGCTCCAGATATGATTTTTCCATCCATGCGCTTGCTGAGGTTCCTCCCCAGTTACAGCCGATTACGCCGACCGGTACTCCAATCTTCTCCTGCAGGCTCCTTGCAAAGCAGTAGCCGGGCGCTGAAAAAACAGCCCAGGCAGGATCCCCCTGCAAAAACCAGTACCCGTCTCCTGGCAGGTTTCTTTCCTGCCCTTCATAAGCGATTCTCGGCACATTGTACATCCTGATCTCCTCACGGATAGATTCTTTTTTGATATCATTCCAATGTGCATCATACCGCAGAAAATACTCCATATTTGACTGACCGGCTGCCACCCAGATGTCTCCCACGCACACATCCGTCAAAATAATTTCCGGCTCTGATTCGTCATTTACATAAAAGCGAAGTGTTCCTCCCACATCTGCCGGCAGTGAAGGAAAGCTGCACAAAAACTGTCCGTCCGGCAATACCTCCGCCTCGCTTCTCTCCGAAATTTCTCCTGTTTTTGATGTATATTCCACTGAAACCTTCCAAACCATCTCATCTGCCTCTCCGTAAAAACGAAGCGGTTTTTCTCTTTGCAGCATCATATGATTCTGAAAAAGCTGCGGTAAAAAAATTCTTTTTTCTTTTTTTCCTTCCATACTTACCTCCACACTGCCAAGCTCATCTTATATGGCATATTTTTTATGTCATTTTACTTTTTTTGCCCTTACTTTGCAACACATATATTACGTTTCCCCCATGCTTGACAGACAATTCTTAAAATAGTATGATTTTATATAACAGTTCAGCATGTATGCAATGCGGAATGCAGAATCATTTTCTGTGATTGCATGCTGAACAAAATGGAAAAGAGAGGTATATTAAGATGGCAAATGAGCACGAAAATCAGATTCGTATCGTGCAGGAGACGGTAGCCGGAAAGGAGATCACCTTCGCGCATGTGATGGGCGGTCCTGCACCGATCATCTATCAGAAGCTCGGATTGAATCCGCAGCTTGACTACGGCTCCTCCGCGATCGGTATTATGAACATGACACCTCCGGAATCGGCAGTGATTGCATCTGATATTGCAGTAAAAAGCGGCAATGTCTACCTTGGCTTTGCAGACCGTTTTACGGGCACGCTGATCATCACCGGTGAAATTTCCGAGGTTATGTCAGCGCTTACCGAGGTCGTCAACTATTTCCGTGACACGCTTGGATACGTCGTATGTAAAATTACGAAGCGGTAAATTATGAACAGGAGATGTAAAAATGGCACAGCTCACAGTGGAAAAGCTTCTTGAACTGGTCTTCCATGACAATTATGAACATCTGAAGGGCAGACGGCTGCGCATGACGCGTCTTCGTGTACCCGGCAAAGAGGTCTGCCTGGCTCATATCATCACACCGACCGATCCGGCGATCTACCAGAATCTTGCGCTTCATATCGGCGTACATGCCGGTGAGGATCACACCGGCGAGGCAATCGGCATGATCCGCCTCACTCCGTGGGAAACTGTCATAGCTGCCGCAGACATCGCAGTGAAGGCCGCAGACATCCAGATCGGATTTATGGACCGCTTCTGCGGTTCCCTGATCATCACAGGCGGCTTATCGCAGGTACAGACCGCAGTAAAAGAAGTCGTCCGATATTTCGGGGAAGATCTGCATTTTAAGACGTGTGAAATCCATAAAAGCTAAAAGAGGTTTTTATTTATATGAAAAAAATGTTTCTGACCGGAAGAAGCGAGGCCGGAAAAACGTCCCTGACCCAGGCACTCAAGGGCGAGGATCTGCATTATGTCAAAACGCAGTATACCAATACAAATGATGAGATGATCGATTCCCCGGGTGAGTACGCCGAGTCCAAGCATTTCAGCGTTGGTCTGGCCTGCTTTTCCTTTGAGGCAGACGTTGTTGCGCTCGTGCAGGCGGCGGACGAACCGTTCAATCTGTTTGGCTGCAACTGCCAGACGTTTATTCTCCGCCCACTGATTGGTATTATTACAAAAATCGATTCTCCTTACGCCAACATCCCGATGGTCCGTCAATGGCTGATCAACGCCGGCTGCCATCGTATTTTTCTTGTCAACAATGAGACCCGCGAAGGTATCCCCGAGCTGCTTGCGTATCTCTCGGAGGACATCCCGAAAATGACGATGGAAGAAGCGATGGAAAAACAAAGGCTTGGGCTGAATGAATGGGATCCACTGCCGGACGGGGGATCTAACTGAATCCGGCAAACACCTCCAATATACGGTTATATCTGCATTGTCCCGCCTAACTTATCCACAGATATCTATTCCGGGCGGCTTCTTATCCACACAAACGGAGGATTATCCAAATGGATAGTAAAGCGGACATTCACAAATAAGTGTAAAAAAAGCTGCGGCATATCTTCTTTTGATATGCCGCAGCTTTTTTCCAGTTACGCAAATCCTCTGCTGTACTTTTCATTCATTTCTGTTTTTCATTCATTTTTACTTTTCATTCATTTCTGTTTTTCATCATTTCTATTTTTCATTTATTTCTATTTTTCATCATTTCTTCCAGCCATCGTCCTCTGACACCAGTCGTTCCTGCTTCTTCATAATCATCATATAATCAATCATAATATAAGTCGTCGCAGCTACCCACGCGGTCTGGTCAGTAAAGCAGGCTGCCAGATAACCGAAAGCAGGAATTGTAAGCAGTGACATCGACGTCCGCGCCACCATCTCCAGAAGTCCCGCAAGCATTGCAGAAGCGCTGTGTCCAAGTCCCTGAACGGCACTTCGCGTCGTAATTAAAAAGGCAAGCAGCCAGAAGAAATATCCCATACAGCGCAGATACTGCACCGCATATCCGATCACTTCCGTCTCTCCCTCATCGACAAAAATCCGGATCATCGGCTCACCGAGGAAGATCAGCGCAAAACTCGCCACAATGCCGTAGGCAAACGCAATTCCAAGCATCTGACGCATTCCTTTCCGTATCCGATCCAGCCGATGTGCACCAAGATTCTGTCCGCAGAATGTCGCACTTGTGTTGCCGATCGCATCAAAGAAAGCCATCGTAAACTGCTTGACCTTCATGCCTGCGGTAAAGGCTGCCACAATCGAGGAGCCAAGTGAATTGACCGCACTTTGCAGCATAACGCTGCCGATTGCCGTAATGGAAAACTGAAGCCCCATCGGAACGCCCATCGCAAGAAGTTTTTTCATCTTATTCCCATCCGGGCGACGCTCCTCCCTGGAGGCCGCAAGAATCCGGAAACGCTTTTTCATATAGACCAGGCAGCAGATTCCGGAGATCGCCTGTGCCGTGATCGTCGCCACCGCTGCTCCGGCCACGCCCATATGAAGCACGAGAATGCAGAGCAGATCGCCAAATATATTGATGACCGTCGATATGGCAAGAAAAATGAATGGGCTTTTGCTGTCCCCGAGTGCACGCAGGATTCCGGCCGCCAGGTTGTAGAGCACGGTAAACGGAATGCCAATAAAAATAATGACAAGATACTGATATGCGCCGTCCAGAATATTTTCCGGTGTGCGGATCAAAATCAGGATCTGGCGGCAGAAAACCGATGTGATCAAAGCAAAACCAAGCGATACTCCCGCCGCAAGGATCGTGCTGTTCATCACGTAACCGCGCATCGCTGAATAATGCTTTGCGCCGAAGGTCTGTGCAACCGGAATCGCAAATCCGCTGCACAAACCCATACAAAATCCCAGAATCAAAAAGTTCAAAGAAGAGCTGGCGCCCACCGACGCCAGCGCATTGATGCCAAGTGTCTTTCCCACGATCACCGTATCTGCCAGATTGTAAAGCTGCTGAAACAGATTTCCGAGCAGCAGCGGAAATGCAAACCAAATGATCTGTTTGAAGGAATTTCCTTCTGTCAGGCTTTTTTCCATATACCCCCACACTTTCTCTTTTTACATGCTGTCCAGACTTTCCCGATTAAAATGATGCCTGTTTGATTTTGGTAAGTCTCCCCAGATATTTACGGAGCTCCAACACATCCTCTGATGTATCGGAACTCCGGGCTTTTTGCATCTTTTCAGAAAATCATGCCATTTTCTATATTTATAGCAATCCGCTTTGCTGCTTACTCATAACTCGCAGAGTGCTTCGCAGCTTATCAGTGAGCTCACACGCCCCCGAGATGCAGCCCCAGAAGCAGCAGCTCTGCGAGGCCATAGTACGTCACAACCGCCACCAGGTCATTGACCGTCGTGATCAGCGGGCCGGAAGCAACCGCCGGATCCACCTTGATCTTATGGAAGAACATAGGAATCAGTGTGCCTACCAGGCTCGAAATAATCATTGCAAGGAACAGTGCAAGGCCAACGCACAGAGCAACCGAGAATCCATAGCTGTATGTCATTCCCTTTCCGAAATGCAGGTAAATGCCAACACAGACAAACGTTAAAGACCCGAGCAGCAGACCATTTGCACCGCCCACTCTCATTTCCTTAAGCACAAAGCGAAACTTTTCGCCACCGGAAATATTTTCATCCATCAGGACACGGATCGTAACAGCCAGGGACTGTGTACCGACGTTTCCGGCCATATCAAGAATCAGCGACTGGAAGCACATCACGATCGCGATCTGCGAAACCACCGTTTCAAACATGCCGACCACGCTCGACACCACAAGGCCAAGTCCAAGCAGCAGCACCAGCCACGGCATACGTTTGCGCATGCTTTCTTTCAGAGATTCCTGCAGATCCTCCTCTGCAGTAAGACCTGCCAGCTTTGCGTAATCTTCACTCATCTCGTCATCGACTGCTTCGATGATATCGTCCGCCGTGATGACACCGATGATCTCCTCGTCATCATTCAGGACCGGGATGGAATCCTCCGCGTAATCCTTCAGGTCTTCGATTACATCCGAGATCTTTGCCTTTGCGCGCACGCTCGGATAGCTCTTGCTGACGATATCATCAAGCGGCACATAATCTCTCGCAATGATCAGATCCTTCAGTTCAAATGCACCGGCGTATTTACCGTCCTGGTCTACTACATAAATGGTATTGATATTATCGCTGTGATGCGCCTGCCTGACCACAGACCGCATGGCTTCCTTGATCGTAAAGCGTTCCGGGATCGTCACATAGTTCGTGGTCATCATGCTACCAATCTCGTCCTCCTCGAAGGACTGGATCAGCCTGATATCCTCGGTGGAATCCTCATCCATCATAGAGATCAGCTTCTGCTTCTGCTCCTCGTCATCGAGATCCTCCAGAGCATCGACCGCATCATCGGCGTCCATGTTTTCGAGGACGTCTGCCGCCTGCTCAAGCGGCAGCTCTTCCAGGTATTCGGATACATCATCGATATACGTAAAAATTTCAGATACACGCTCCACGCCGAGAATCCGGTACAGCTTCTTTCTGCCTTCCGTATCCAGCTCCTGCAGTGCTTCCGCTATGTCGTTTTCATGGTAATCATCCAGCGCATCGCGGATCTCCTCGTCCGTCTTTCCGCTTTGGATAATCTGCAGAATCTCTTCCGCACGTGTCAATGTGTTCATTTCATTTGGTTCCATGGGTTTTTACCTCCTTTTTCTGTTTTTTCAGAAAACCAGACGATGATATGTTCTGACAAATCACCAGGTTTTCGCGCACAGAAAAGCATTCCGAGCATTCTCGTCTGCTTTCTGTCTTTTCTTACAGCGATTCTTTCATTCTCAGTTTCAGCAAAAACAGCTCCTTATAACCTGCTTCACTGCTTAACCTGATTTGATCGAAGCGCTGTCCGTCCAGAGGTATCCCTTGCCCTTTTCGGGCAAAAAAATACCATCGCCCGGCATACGGCGATGGCAGAAATTTCCACACAAAACACAGTTTTTTCCGTCAGGAAAGAAAGCTACTGCCCTTTCGGAGTGTAACTATGTGATACGCATCATTTTCTGCTTCGCCGCCAAATAATCGGCCATGACTGTCTGAACTGTCCATAGTGCCACTCCCTTTCCTGCAATATAATTATGCAATTCTTGATAGTGCCGCAAAAACGGCAGGATCACCTGCCACTTCCCGGACTCCCTTTCTATTTATACTACTCGAAAAAGTAAAAGTCAAACATAAAATCACTGCATGTGAAGTCCTTATGAACTTTATGAATCAGGACATTTTCCGCCGGAATGCCAGGGGGATTATCTAAAGGATTTTAACAGCGTCTGCCATTCCCAGGACAGCATAAAAATATAAGAATCTTGCAAATGTACGTCCTTTTAAATTTTTTTTATTTTTTGAAAGTGGCACCAGCACAAAAAACAGCCGCACAACATCCTCTGTCATGCGGCTGTCCTCTCATTTTTGTAATTCAGTAAATCTTGGCTGATTTCTTCTCAGCACAGGTCCTTCAGCATCAGATGCTCGCCGATTCCTTCTGTCAACGCATTCGGAATCATTCCGACCTCATAGTAGCCGTTTGCTTTGTAGAATTCAAACGCTCTTACATTGAAATCGCTGACGGTCAGGGATGCTTTCCGCCTGCCATCCTCGCGACCCAGCTGCTCAAACTGCTGCAACAGCCACGCGCCTACGCCCTGGCTGCGGAACTCTTTCTTCACGCACAGAAGCGCCAGATAGTGGTACTCGTTTGTGAAGCCGTTGCGGCTGATGACCATCAGTCCGGCCTTCTCGCCGTGTGCCGTCTCTGCAAAATACAGGCGGCCTCTTCCATCGTCCGGAAAATACGCGCGGATGTAATCCTCCGTCCGGTAGCCGTGTGCAAAGTAGCGCTCGTACAGTACGGAGTCCCTTGCGATTTCCTCACAGGCGCGGATATCTTTATAATAGCCCTGCTTCAGATGTAAATTCATAGTTTTTCCTCTGTCTTTACTGCTCTGCCCAGTTTGCCGGATATACCGTGTAGATATAACGGCACTTGTCCTTTGTCTGGAAGTGGATGTGGCTTCCCTTCGGGATGTAGATGATGTCTCCAGGACCTCCGGAAACGATTCTGCCGTCGATCTCGATCTCAAGGGTTCCCTCAAGAACGATATCGTACTCGTCATAGGTCAGGGTCCACTCGAAGCTTGTATGATCCAGTTCCATCACACCGCAGCCCATACGCGGAGCTTCTTCCAGTGTTACAACATCCTTTAATGCCACACCATCCTGCTCGAACGGCTCGCATTTTACGGTAGATGTTTTGATTCCGATGATTCCGCTCGGATCAACGTGCTTTTCAAATCCGCAGTCACAGGTTTTCTTCTCAGCAGTTGCTTCCTGTACTACCTTTGTGATAATCTCACGAATCAGCTCTTCACTAATATTCATAATGTTCAGCTTCCTTTCCGATTTTGATTTCGTTTTTGATTTTTATGACTTTTCTCTGTCTTTTGTATTACAGCCTGCCGTTTCGGCGCCTAAGCACTTTCCCGGCAGACTGCATCTGTTTCGTAACTGTTCAGAACCAGAAGAAATGCACCGCTTTACGGCTGGCTCTGGAATAGCTGCTTTTTTTATTTTGTTGCTGATTTGATCTTGCTAAGAAGCTTCGGAGCAAGCAGATTTGCTACGATCAGAGCTGTGATACCAGCTACCAGCTTACCGATAATAACCGGAGTAACCATCTCCTGATTTACACCGGCAGTGAATCCAAGGTGATCGCCGAATACGAATGCTGCAGATACTGCGAATGCTACGTTGAGGAGCTTACCCTTCGGATCCATCTCGCCCATGATATTGAACATAGCGATGTTGTTTGCAAGGTTAGCTACCATACCGGCAGATGCCTGCTCGTTGATTCCAAGAGCTCCGCCGAGTTTTTTCAGCACACCACCGAAGGTACGTGTAATCCACTCAACCATCGGGAATGCACCGATCAGAACGATACCGATCTGTCCGCAGGTCAGAAGACCGCTGTCCAGAGGTGAAAGTCCTGTTACTTCGTCCTTAATTGCCATTACGTCGAACAGCGGGAACATGATTCCTGTGATCTGCTCGAATACTGCGATTGCTGTGAAAGCTGTGATAACGATTGTTACACCTGTACCAAATACGTTGAAGCCGTTGATCATCTTTGCCGGAGCAAACCACAGACCGATAACGATCAGTGCTGCGATGATGATAACCGGGATCAGGTTCTGAAGAATTGTGCCGATGCCGAGCTTATACTCAGTCATTGTGCTCATAGCCAGACCACCAACGATACATCCGATCGGAACGGTGATAAGACCTGCCAGAACACCGGCTCCCAGATAAGAACGGTCATCCTTGGAGATGATACCGAGTGCTACCGGGATCGTGAATACGATTGTCGGTCCCATCATGGTTCCGAGAATCAGTCCTGCAAAGTTTCCGATTGCCACATTGTCACCTGCGAGCTCCATAGCCAGCGGATAACCACCCATATCGCATGCAAGAAGTGTTGTTGCGAACATGGAAGAATCTGCGCCGAAGAAATTGTAGATCGGCTTAATAACCGGTCCTAAAATGGTTGCAAGCACCGGTGCTGCTGCTACTACTCCGGCCATGGAGATAGCAAGCGGTCCAATCGCGTTGAAGCCTTCCTCAAACTTCTCGCCATAACCCTTTTTGTTTCCCATAATCTTGTCGATTGCTCCTACCAGCATGAAGATCATCATGATCATCATGATAACGGAGTTGATCGAAATGTTGTGTACCCAGGATGAAATACTCTCTGTAAATACGCTCATTTTTGCTCCTTTCCCTGAAACCCCACACTTATGTCCCTCAAATTGCAGGATTACTCAGTTCCAAATATAAAGTTTTTAAAGCAGCGATGTAAACAGCTTTTTCGCCGGACGCGGGATAACTGAGGTGCCTACCAGCAGTTCGCTGCTGCGGGAAGCTGCCTCTACGGCCGCCTTCACCGCTCCCACATCTCCTGTCAGGGTCACATAACCCTTTCCTCCGATGGCATAGCCAATATGTACTTCCATCAGCGTGACGTTTGCCGCTTTCGCCGCTACGTCTGCTGCCGTGATGGCTGATGCTACGGAGTAAAACTCCAGCACACCCACTGCGCCGTATTCAGGCACCTGTGTGGTTCCCGTCATGGCCGGGATCAGAGACGGATGAACATTCGGCAGTGTCAGGGTATCTACCACACATTCCCCACCGCGAATGATTCCCTCCTTCATGGATGCACGTACATCTCCGGTCTCTCCTCCGATCAGGATCAGAAACTTTCCGGGACATACGGAAGATGCGCGGAGTAATTCAATCTGCGCTGCCTTGACCATGTAATCACAAGTCTCAATACCTCTGGCGATGCTGTTCAGCTCCACCATACCAATTGCCAGCCTCATGTGCTCACTCCTTTCTGCATCTTATGCGTGCACCCTTGTCTGTGATCTCTTCAATCACTCCGTTTACGCTGGAATGAATATTAGCGGAAAGCGCACCTTCTGCCGCTGCTGCCAGCAGCTCTCCTTTTGCCACCGTATCCCCGGCCTGCTTTACTGCTGCTGCCGGTTTGCCGATGTGCTGAGAGAACGGGATAAACACGGTATCCACGCTCAGCTCCTCGCAGGAGGATGGATGCTTTCCATAGTACTCACTCAGGCCAAGTCTTGCCACCAGACGGTTTGTCGGGGTCTTCCGCTCCTGTACGAATTCTCTTGCGTGCGCTTCCGGATTCTTCGGCACCTGAATGCCTCTCTTTCGGAACTCACCTTTGAGATACTCGTTGACTTTGCGCGGGGAAAGACCCATGGGACAGGCGAACATCTCGCACACACCGCAGCTGCAGCAGTTTGCCGCATCTCCGAACATGCGCAGATACTCTTCATTGTCCGTAATGGATGGCTCACGCCACAGCCCTCTCATCATCAGATTCGGCCTGATCTGATGTCCGATCAGATATCTCGGGCACAGGTCGGTACACATCTTACACTGAAGGCAGGCGCTCTTTGTCTGCTTGCGGACGGTCTCCATCGGAAGTGCCGTCTTTTTAAACAGATAATGGTCTTTCGGAAGCACCATAATATTTCCGGTTGTCTTTGTAACAACGGCCTGTTCGATCTCTGCCTGGCTGGTCAGCCGTTTTCCCATCATCGGGCCGCCCATGATGAGTGCAAATTCTGAGATCGTCGGCTTTGCCGCACGTACGCATTCGAGCACCGACGTACCGATCGGTACGTGAAGCTGCATCGTATGCGTTACCTCTCCTACTACGGAAAGATATTTTTCTGTGACGGCTTTTCCTTCCAGCGCATCAGCGATATTCAGTACCGTACCCACGTTGTCAACCACACAGCCGACATCGGACGGAAGTCCGCGCTCCGGTACGCACCGGCCAGTCACCTGCTGGATCAGGGTCTGCTCATCACCCGCCGGATAAAAATATCCCATTTCGAAAATTTCCACATCGCTGTCGCTGTTTTTGATCGCTTCCCGAAGCGCTGCGATTTCTTTCTCGTATGCGCCCTTTAATGCGATCACTTTTCTGGAAGCACCGAGCGACTCAGCGATAACCGGGATCGTCTTTACGATCCGGTCCGCAAATGTCCGGCAAAGATACTTATCGGTCTCGATCAGCGGCTCACACTCGGCCGCATTCACGATAAAATATTCTACTTTTGTATTCAGCTTTACATGGGTCGGGAAGCCGGCGCCTCCGGCGCCCACAACTCCTGCAGCTTTTACCATCTCTATCAGGTTCATTGCAAACCCTCCCGTTTAAAGAACAGAGCGATCGATCTCCAGATCATCCACAATCCCGACTACTGTTGCATCCACCGGAATGGACACATCTCCGGCCGCATTCCGCGCGGAACTTCCTCCTACTACGATTACGGTCTCTCCGACACCTGCGCCGATCGTATCGGCAGCAACAAGCGGGGTTTTATCCGCCGTCTCATCCAGTACATCGACTGGTTTTACGAGAAGAAGCTTCAATCCTGAAAGCTTGTCATCTTTTCTTGTAGCCCAGATGTTTCCGATCACTTTTGCAACCTGCATATTATCTCTCCTCTGCTCTTACTATCACTCGCTAATTATCATGTTTCGACTTTCGCGAGTGATATAAGCCGTTTTCGCTGTCTGTTACTCGCGAATCAGTTGGATATTTCTTGCTGACGCTGCATCTTTTGCAAGAGCAGTCAGAATATTTCTCTCACTGATACGGATCACCTTCACGCCCTCGCGGTTCGCTTCGATGATATCCCGTTCTGAAATTACTTTTTTGGTAAATGTGATCTCCTTTGGAGCTTCCTCCTTCGGTGCCGGCTCGCATGCTTTTTCGCATGGTTTTTCTGCTTCCGGCTTCGGATCACATGATGTTTCTCCCGCGTTTTCCTCACATGGCGCTGCTGCCTTCACTACTGCCTCTGATACGGCATCTGCTGTGACCTCTGCCTCTTTTCCAAGAAGCACATCCTCCAGCTCTGCCATCGGGCAGATCTTCAGTCCAAATGCAACCAGCTTCGTCAGCTTCGCCTGCATCATGCACTGATAGGAGCCGAGTCCTCCGGTCGGATAGCGGTAAAGCTCCACTTCTTCCCGCGGTACATACAGCTTTTTGCCCATCAGAAGTGCCTGAGCAGCGAGCTTCGTGTACGGTGTGTCTGTGATACCGGATGCAAGCTTGCACATTGCATCGGTCGTCAGATTAAACAGCACAACTGCCTCGATGCCATCCATGCTGACCTGGTTTTCCTGAAGCAGCGCACAGCTGGTATTGTATTTTTCTCTGATTTTCGGATTTTCCAGCAGCTCATGGCATTTTTCGCCATGCTCCTGCGTCAGAACCAGAAGACCCGGAAGCGGTTCTTTCGTCCCTGCGACAATACTCTGCACGATATTCTGCAGGTCGTCTGCTCCTGTTACGGTCTCTCCTGCCTGCGCCAGCTTCTCCATTACACGGGAAAGAATCTGTATTACCATCTCATTTCTTTCCAATGTTTCTCCTTTCTTCTGAAATTACCTTTCAGAAAGGATACAATTTTTCGCAATTCCCGCCGGTGTTACCAGAAACGGGTTCGCCGGTTTGATCGTCCTGATTCCGGTGACCTTCTCAAAGATTCCCTCGATTCCAGTCAGGCACGTCGTACCTCCGCACAGATAGATCGTATCGATCTCTGCCGGGTTGACGTACTTTTTGACGATCGTCGCCATCTTCTCGATGACCGGTCTTACGACCGGAAGAATCTCTTTGTGTCTGGCATAATCCTGCTTAATTGCTTCTGCCTCTGCAAAGGTTACATGATAGTTGCCTGCCAGTACCAGCGACAGATGCGTACCTCCGGTCGGCTCGTCCTCGATCTGTACGACCTTTCCGTCATGGAAGATCGCAAGACCGGTGGTGCCGCCGCCGATGTCCACGACTACTCCGTCTGAAATCTGGTAAATGGCATTTGCAGCGGTCGGCTCATCCAGTATATTTGTGACTTCAAAGCCCGCTGACTCTGCCACATACTGATGCGTACGCACGCTGGACTCGGTTCCGGCCGGCATCGCAATCGCGCAGTCGATCAGCTCTTCTCCAAGACGCTGCTCCAGCTTTTCTTTCAGCTCGCGCACGATCCGGCATGCTCCGCTGTAATCTACGACGACTCCGTCACGCAGCACGCTCGCCGCCTGCTTTTCACAGGCTACCGGCTGGTCATTCTCATCCAGCACGACAAGAACAATAAACGCAGTACCAAGGTCGAGCCCTGTTTTCAGCCTTTTCCCATGAGGAAGTACTTTTTTCTCGGACTCTTCCACCTGGCTCATATACTCATTGACACGCTGCAAATCCATCATATATCCTTAACTCCTTTAACCTTTATTATCGGCTTCTTCCCACACCTTCGGTATCGATCTTCCGAATAATCCGTCCGAGTGTAAATCCGCTTACGGATGCGGCATTTGCTTCGTCAAAGTCGATGTGCATCCGGCATGCAAAATTTTTGCTCACACGGATAATAACATCGTTGAAGATGACCGGACGGTCGCTGTATACCTCCACTGCAACCCGGTCTTTATCCTTCAGGTTCATTTTGATCGAATCCTCTTCCGTCACATGAATGTGATTGTGGGCAATGATCACGCCTTCCTTTACTTCCAGAGATCCGCACGGACCCTGTATCGTGATCGAGCCTGAGCCGGCAATGTCTCCCGACTCTCTGATCGGTGCGTCCACTCCAAGTGCCACGCAGTCGCTCTTTGAGAGTTCCACCTGTGTGGCGCTGCGAACCGGTCCAAGTACTGCAACTCTTTCCATGCTCCTCTTCGGTCCGATCAGCGTAACACGCTGGTTGGAAAGGAACTGGCCTGGCTGAGATAACGGACGCTTCGGTTCCAGCTTCGCACCTTTTCCAAACAGTATCTCCACATCTTCCTGCGTAAGATGTACATGCTTGGCAGATACCTCAATTTCCACAAATCCGGCCATATGGATCGCATCCACTACGGCCGCTGTCAGATCTCTCATTCATTTCCTCCGTTATCAGCTTCACTGTACCATCCTGCCAGATGACGGCACATCATGATGTGCAGTGCACTGGAAAGACGATTCAGCTCTTCTATGATATCCTTCCGGATATACGTTTTTCCGCTGTGGAATGCCTGGCATGCAGCCACTTCCGTTTCGCGGATCGCCGTGCGCAGCTTATTCAGCCATGCATACTCGGTTCCCATCGTATAATCCGGCAAAACCATCTGTTTGATGTTATAATATTTCATCGGGTTATGAGACTGCGCCCGAAGCTCTTCATGGGTAAGACCGATCACTGTCGTCTCAGCCATTTCCTCATCAAGCACCTCGCACTTCATCATTTCCCGCAGATCCTTTAAGATATCCGCAAGATCTTTGATCAGTGACTGGCTGCCCTGTGCTGCCTGGATCATTGCCTGTGCCAGTACCACGTCTGCCTGAAGTGCATCAAGCTTGCCGCGGAACAGGATACGCGGATGATCCTTACACACCAGCTTGTTTCCGAACAGCTGGGTCATATGCTCCGGCTTCTCATAATAATATGCATTTGTCTCATAATCCACATATTTGGGTTTCGGCACAGTTATCTGCACCGGGATTTCCACTTCCTCCGGCTGCGGAACCTCTGTTGCCACAACATGCGGTCGGTTCTTCGGCTCCGTTTTCTTCGGTTCCGGCTGTTTTTGTGCCTCTTTTTCTTCCGGCTCTTCAGTCTTTTGCACCGGGGTTTTCAGCTGATGTGTATACGTATAGCCGCCTTCTTTTTCAATGCGGATCTTACGCTGCTGAAGGTATTCCCGTGCTGCCGGTGTGAGGATCTTCCCCTGCGGAATCACATACACCTCCGGCTGACTGCTTCGAAGTTCATAGCGAAGGAAATCTTCCGTGATTGCTCTCACGTGTTATCCCTCCTCCCGTAGGTCATTGACAAGTCAGAACGATTATTTATTGATAGACGGAAGGATGAATTCTACCTCTTCATGCGGTCTCGGGATTACATGTACGGAGATCAGCTCGCCTACACGCTCTGCTGCTGCTGCTCCTGCATCTGTTGCAGCCTTTACTGCTCCTACATCGCCGCGTACCATAACAGTTACCAGTCCGCCGCCTACATGCTCTTTACCGATCAGCGTTACGTTTGCTGCCTTTACCATTGCATCGGCTGCCTCGATTGATGCAACCAGTCCCTTTGTCTCAATCATTCCAAGTGCCTGTGTGATAGCCATATTTAAACCTCTTTCCGGCGCCCCGCCTGGCGGGACGCCTCTCTCTATTTCTTATTCTTATTCGTTTGTGATTACCGCTCAGAGCCAATCATTTTGGAGGCTGACCCCGAACGATATCAGTTTCTGGATTACTCCGCTTTTTTAATGGACGGAAGGATGAATTCTACTTCCTCATGCGGTCTCGGGATTACGTGTACGGAGATCAGCTCGCCTACGCGCTCTGCTGCTGCTGCTCCTGCGTCTGTTGCAGCCTTTACTGCTCCTACATCGCCACGTACCATAACAGTTACCAGTCCGCCGCCTACATGCTCTTTACCGATCAGCGTTACATTTGCTGCCTTTACCATTGCATCGGCTGCCTCGATTGATGCAACCAGTCCTTTTGTCTCAATCATTCCAAGTGCCTGTGTGATAGCCATAATATTCTCCCTTCTGATTAATCCTGCATTCAAAGCCGTCTGCCAGAATACGTTTTGTTCTGCCCTGCCCTGAATCATTAATCCTTTATTTTATTAATTAATAGTTGCGAAGTCTCGCAATTACATTCTTTACGATCTCGTCTACGTCGATCTCGTCCAGATTTACAGATGGCTTGCAAATATCCTCTGAGCAATCCGGAATACTTGCCCGGATGTCCTCCAGCTCTCTCTTACCGTAAGCTACGTAACGGTAATTCAGCAGCTGAAGCGGACCTACGTTTTCAGAAGTAGCACTTCCGCCGACTGCACCACAGCCAAGAGTCAGTGCAGGCTGCAGGTTTGTGGTAGCTCCGATTCCGCCAAGCGCACTCGGAGTATTTACCATGATACGGGATGCCGGTACACGCTTTGCAAAGTAGTCTACCATCTTGTCATCCTTCGTGTGCATGGAGAAGGTATGTCCTGCTCCCTCGTAGTAAAGGATTGTGCAGACTTTCTCGCATACGTCCACGTAATCGGTACCGGTGTAGAAGCCCATGATCGGTCCAAGCTTCTCGTTGGAGTATGGATGACCGCGGCCTACGCCGGTCTCCTTTGCAACGAGCACTCTTGCATCCTCCGGAACGCGGTCCAGATGTGCCAGAGATGCGATCGTCTTAACGCTCTTACCTACGATCTCCGGATTCATCGTGCCGTTTGCACGGAGAATAAAGCGGCCGAGCTGCTCTCTCTCCTGCTCGTCAAGGAAGTAAGCGCCCTGGCGCTCCATTTCCTTCTGAACTGCCTCTGCCATGTCCTCATCACAGATGATGGACTGCTCAGAAGCACAGATGGTTCCGTTGTCGAATGTCTCGGAATCCATGATACGTTTTACTGCCAGCGGAAGATCACATGTCTTCTCAAGATAAGCCGGACCGTTTCCAGGTCCAACGCCGATTGCCGGTGTTCCGGAAGAATATGCTGCCTTCACCATTGCGGAACCACCGGTTGCAAGGATCAGGGCAATATCTCTGTGATGCATCAGTGTGCTGGTTGCTTCCATCGTCGGAATGCTGATGCAGGATACGAGATTCTCGTTTGCGCCTGCCTCGGCGATTGCCTGACGGATTACCTTCACGGTCTCCATAATCGCACGAAGTGCGGTCGGATGCGGTGAAAATACGATCGCATTTCCTGATTTGATTGCGATCTCTGCTTTATAAAATGCGGTGGATGTCGGGTTGGTGGATGGAATCAGTCCTGCAATCACTCCAACCGGAACTGCAATCTTGCGAAGTCCCTTCTCGTCATCTCTCTCAATTTCGCCGATCGTTTTCATATCTTTGATATGCTCATAAACGCCCCGGCTTGCAAATACATTCTTTACGACCTTATCGCTTACGACACCAAATCCGGTGTCTTCCTGAGCCATCTGTGCAAGACGCTTTGCGTTACGCACACCAGCATCTGCGATTGACTTGACGATTCGATCGACCTGTGCCTGGTCCATACGCGCAAGTTCCCTCTGAGCTTCTTTGGCGGATTCCACCAGCTCACGAACCTCCTGCATGGACATAAGATCTTTGTCTATCAATTTCATAATGGCCTAACTCCTGTTCTGTTGCTGTCTTACAGCCAACACGGCTCTTCACAATCTGCTTCGCCGTTTCTCATTTCGGATAGCCGATCCATGGCATCCGGTTAAACTGTCATTCCTGTGTCTGTCACTGTCGCGTCTGAAAATCCAGAATCTTCTCGATAAGCTCCTGCTTTTTTGCAAAGCGGATATCCGCTTTTGTCATATTGTCGATCTCCAGCTTCCGTGCAAGCTCCCGAAGCTTTGCCACGGACTTGGAAGAAAGAAAACCAGGTGTATATTTCTTCTTTTCCAAAACGCCTGTTTCCGGCTGACCGTCCATTTCCGGTCCGGCCGCCTGATCCGTCTCTTCGGATTCTTCCGTTTCAGACTCTTCCGGCTGTGCCGTTTCCTGCGTTTCCACTGTTTCTGATTCGGTCTGCGCTTTTTCCGGCTCCTCCGTCTGTTCCATTTCCGGTTCTCCGCTTACTTCCGGCTCTTCCTCCGTCACGGATGCTTCCGGTTCTTTCAAATCCTCTTCAACCGGTGCTGCTTCCTTCGGGTTTGTCGGCGGATCTTCTTTTACAGGGCCTTCGGGGGCTTTCGGAGCAGCGTCATCCGGATCACCGAGAATTTCTTCCAGTTCCTCATGCGGTCTTGGGATCACATGAACGCTGATCAGCTCTCCAACCCGTTCCGCAGCCGCCGCTCCTGCATCTGTAGCTGCCTTGACGGCACCTACATCTCCGCGAACCATGACTGTCACCAGGCCTCCGCCAACCCGCTCTTTGCAGGCCAGCGTCACATTTGCTGCCTTAACCATGGCATCTGCCGCCTCAATGGCGGCTACCAGGCCACGTGTTTCAATCATGCCTAATGCTTTCATTCTAAGCCTCCGTTATGCCTTCGGAATTTTACTCGATCGGACGGTCAGCAACTGCCTCTACTGCATATGCGAACGCATCGCAGGCAGCCTTGCATGCACTCTGGCTTCCGGTCAGCAGTGCGCCGCCGAAGTTTGTCTCTGAAGGCGGAGCATACAGTACACAGCATTTTACGTCTGCAGCCTTCAGTGCTGCATCGACGCCGAACATTGCCTCAAGCGGCGGTGCGATCAGGTATGCGATTGCCTCGCCCTCTTTGATTCCGCAGCCTTCAGACAGGTAAGAACCTGTTCTGGAGATGCAGTGTGCATAATAGCAGATGCTGTCATCTTCATTTGCGGATACGAAATGGCAAACATTCTCGATCATATCTACTGCTGCTTCCAGACCAGCCTTTGCTTCAGCCGGGTTCGGTGCAGCCAGGATTCCGATGATCTCACCTGCAAGCTTTGTATTCGCATTTGCAGCTCCACCGTAAAAGCTCTTTGCGTATACAACTTCGCAGTCAGCTTTCTTGGTAGCCTCATCGAGTGCGGTATAAGTAACATCATCGCAGTCAGCTGTGATCAGTGCCAGGGATTTATGCTCCGGCTTTAAGTTCAGCTGCTTTGCCATATCTGCAGATACATTCGGGATCAGACGAGTCGCAAGGACATGTGCCGGTAATGGATCTCTTTTCATGATAAAAACCTCCTTTTAATTAAAGCTTCAGTTCAGTTCCGCTGACTTTGCGCTCAAGCATGATCTTGATGATTTCAGCGATATGTGCACCAGCCTCTGCCGGAACAGTACCAGCGCTGTGGATGTTGGAAAGTACAGTACGTCTTGCCTCTGGCATTCCAACGGTTGCCTTGTAAGCAATATATGCGGACATGGATGTTGCAGTGATAAGGCCCGGTCTCTCACCGATCAGGGTGCAGACTACGTCTGCGCCTGTGATCTCGCTGATCTCGTCCTCTACTGCCACACGGCCGTATTTTACGAAGAACGGTGTTCCATAATCAATATTGTAGCTCTCAAGTCCCTGCAGGATAGCCGGGAGAAGGTCTCCGATATTTGCTGCTACTGCTGCGGAGGAAAGTCCGTCTGCAACGTAGATCTGTACGGTCGGGTTCTTCTTGCATTTTTCTTTGATTGTCTCAACTGCCTCCGGAGAGAGCTTACGTCCAAGATCCGGACGGGTCAGGTACGTATCCTTGCTGTCGCACTGTGTCTGTACGATGAAAAGTCCCTGGTTCTTTACAAACTCCTCGTCAACATCGTTGAAAACTGCATCCTGTGCTGCGGAGTGTGCTGCACGGAACTCAAGCTGCGGAAGTGTCTTATATCTTGCGCCTGCTTTGCCGATACCAAGACGGCACGGAGCAAGGTACTTCTGCTCTGCATATGCTTCTTTGTTTACCGGGTTCTCTACCAGATACTGGGTACGGATATCGATTTCTGTGATATCCGGAAGGCAGCCGTCCTCAATAACAGAAGGCTCCAGTTTAACGCCTTTTTTCGGAATCTCCAGACTGATTCCATCCTTGCACTCTGCTGCCGGTGCCGGTGCTGCTGTAGCTTCCGGGGCTGCTTTTTCATCTGAGGAAACGTTCATTTCCTGTAATACCTGCTCAATAATCGCTTTTAAATCCTTTGCTTCCATGGAACTGTCCCCTCCTTCCTTATCTCATAAATACAGACGCATCGCCTGCAAGTTTCGTCAGTTTACCATTCTCTGAGAAGCCCATCTTCTCCAGCCACTGATCAAATTCCTTGATCGGGCGAAGTCCAAATACTTCACGGAGTGCTGCTGCCTCATGATATCCGGTACACTGATACATCAACATACAGTCATCGCCTTCCGGTACACCCATGATGTAGTTGCAGCCTGCAGCTACCAGCAGGGTTGCCAGGTTCTCAATATCATTCTGGTCTGCCTTCATGTGGTTCGTGTAGCATGCGTCACATCCCATCGGAACACCGGTCAGCTTGCCCATGAAGTGGTCCTCAAGACCTGCACGGGTAACCTGCTTGGAATCGTACAGATACTCCGGTCCGATGAATCCTACTACTGTATTTACAAGGAACGGCTGGAAACGCTTAGCAAAGCCATAGCATCTTGCCTCCATGGTAACCTGATCCCATCCGTTATGTGCTTCAGATGAAAGCTCAGATCCCTGGCCGGTCTCGAAGTACATAACGTTCGGACCGGTAGCGGTGGAATTGGTCAGCATTGTCTGACGGCCTTCCTCCAGCATTGCTGCGGTAAGTCCGAATGCTTCGTTACCCTTCTGGGAACCTGCGATAGACTGGAACATAAGGTCAAGCGGAGCGCCGAAACGCTGAGCTGCCTCAGTCTGTGTGGTAACATGTGCCAGTACACAGATCTGTGTCGGCACTTCCCACTTATTCTTGAACTCGTCAAACATCTTCAGGATACGTGCAACGCTCTCTACAGAGTCATCTACCGGGTTCAGACCGATAACTGCGTCGCCGCAGCCCAGGGAAAGACCTTCCATAACAGAAGCGATGATACCCTTCGGATCGTCAGTTGTGTGGTTCGGCTGCAGACGGGAAGAGAATGTTCCCGGAAGACCGATCGTGGTATTACAATGTGCGGATACACGCATCTTCTTTGCTGCGTAGATCAGGTCCAGGTTGCTCATCAGCTTGCAGACACCTGCAACGATCTCAGATGTAATACCCTTGGATGCTCTGCGGATCATCTCCGGTGTTGTGGAGACATCCAGCAGCCACTCACGGAACTCTGCTACCGTCCAGTTCTTCATGGTATTGAAGATCTGCTCATTTACATCATCCTGAATGATTCTGGTTACCTCATCCTCTTCATATGGAACCGCCGGATTATTTCTCAGGTCATTCAGCGTCAGATTTGAAAGAACGAATTTTGCTGCAACTCTTTCCTCTGCAGTTTCTGCGGCGATACCTGCCAGTTTGTCGCCGGATTTTTCCTCGTTTGCTTTAGCCATAACTTCTCTTACAGATTTGAATTCATAAACATGGCCAAACAGCTTTGTCTTTAAAATCATTCAATATCACCTCTTTCTAAGTATTAAACACCAACGTTTTGTTGACGACCGGAAGCACCTGTCCTCCGACAAGCGGCTCTCCGATGTCGAGATAGTCACCGCTCGATGTGTGGATACGGTCAATACAGATAATCGGCTTCTCATGATGCAGCTTTACATTCAGCGCATTTCCGAGTACTTTTCCGATGTCGTGCTCCACCACAACGATCAGCGGATACGGACTCTCAATCACCTCCCTGGCTCCTTTTATGATAACGTCTGCCAGCTCCTGGATTTCCTTAAAGCTGGTACGCTTCTTTCCAAGAAAAGCAATCGCCACATGTTCCAGCTTTCCTTCGGAACGGAACATCGGAATCTGATTTCTGATCGCCTCTTCAAATGTATTAAGATCTTCCTCGTCCTCAGCTGAGACCTTAAGAACCGGAATATTCTTAATCGGTAAGTAAGATTTGTCGTAGCGGATCGTACTTCCGCTGACATCTGTCGCATGTGTACCCGCGCCGACTACCGTCGCACGGATCGTTTCCTTTGACCTGTAAAGTGTCAGTCCGGAAAGCTCCTTCTGCGCCAGGATTGCCCGTCCGAGCAGCACTCCGATGTCTCCGTATCGGAACGGATCACCGTCCTTTGCATCGTAGATGCAGTCAGCCACACCGCCGGAATACGTAACGGCGAGCAGTTTAGGCTCTTGCGGGAGCATGGCTCCGTCATTCGTATACAGTGCTTTGTGCGCATCATCTGCCGGAAGCAGATGAAGCGATTTTGCAAGCTCATCTGCCATCAGTGTACAGATCTTATACAGCTTGTCCTCGTCAGCGCGCTCACCGACAGAAATGTGGATTCCATGATCCTCCGCAAGCTTCTTCGTCTTGTGGAAAATATAGGAAATTTTCCCATCTGTAACCTTGATCAGACGTCCGCCGATATCCAGACAGCACACGCCGCGAAGCGTTCCCTTCTGATATACCGCGATATTCGTCGTGCCGCCGCCGACATCAAGATTGGCTACTACGCTGCGGTGCTCCTCCGAAAGGACATCCGTTCCCGCGCCCCGCGCTGCAAGCACTGACTCCAGATCCGGTCCTGCCGTTGCTACGACGAAGTCTCCTGCGAAATCAGAAAGTGCTGCAAGCACTTCATTGGCATTCTGCTTTCTTGCAGTCTCACCGGTGATGATTACCGCTCCGGTGGACAGATCCTCCGGCTTCATACCTGCCGCCTTATACTCCTGACTTACAATCTTCTGCACCGCTTCCGCATCAATTTCCGTTGCGGAGCGAAGCGGTGTGAAATAAATTTTGCTTCGATAAATTACTTCTTTTTCAACAATCGATACTCGCGGCACATTGTAGCTGCCTGCCACATTTTCCACAACGATACGGCTGAATACCAGCTGTGTCGTCGAGGTACCGATGTCGATACCAATACTTTTGATTTCCTGTCTCATTCCAGCCTCCTGGTTATTTCCGTACAGCAATTGCTGGCTGTTTTCACACGGGGCTGTCTGCTTCCGCACAGCAGGCCTGCCTTGCATCCTCCGCACTGCGAAGCATGCATTTCTCTGATTACAGGATGTGCAGATCCTCGACCAGCTTATTTACTCCGTCTCCTGTCACCGCACTGGTCACATAGAGTTCGCCGGCTCCGGCATCCTTCAGATACTGCTTTGCTCTTTCGATCTGCTCTTCACTGGCCAGATCTGCCTTTGTCACAATGCCGACACACGGTTTTCCCGAAAACATGCTGCAAAACAGCGGCGGGAACATCGTTCCTCCCTCCGTTGCATCCTGCACCATCAGGATAATATCCGCATCTGCGGAGGTAACGACCAGCGCTCCCCGAAATCCCCGGCGTTCCAGGTATTCCCCCGGCGTATCAATCATATTCTGATTGATAACCTGTACGGTCTGTGTCTTGTAATAACGGAGTTCTTCGTTATTGATCCGCTGGCATAAGGTAGTCTTCCCGGCAGTTGACCGGCCGATCAGAATGATCCTCTTTTTTCTTTCTTCGTGCTTTGTCTGAGTGCTCATGTCTTTGTCACCGGAGCCCTTGCAAATCCCATCCGATCACAGAGCACTCCCATCACATCCCGGATCGCCACCTCTACGGCTGCGACATCACCCGTAATAACAAGTGAGCCATTGAAACGATCTACAAAGCCGACCCGGATATCTGCGGATTTGCTTGCGATATCTGCCGCGATCATAGCTCCCTCACTCGGTGTGATCGTCATAATTCCTATCGCACCCTCTGCATCAATCAATCCGAGCTTTCCATACAGATTCTTATCCGGACTGGCAATAACATGTGCCAAAGTCACCTGCTTACCAGGAACAAATTCCTGTATAATCCGCTCTTTTCCTTCAAATTCTGACATTTAGTTCCTCCGTCTGCAACGGCTTCCTGCCAGCTCCCATCCAATACCGATCACGGAATCTTGCCCATAAAAGCCTTGCGGTAAATTTCCTTGATATCCTCCACCGTAACCGGTCTTGGATTCGTCGCGGTGCAGCGATCCGCAAGCGCTGCTGCTGCCATTTCGTCAAGCTCTGCCTCGAACTGCTCCTTTGTCACACCTGCTGCTTCGATCGTGCACGGCATATTCATCTTCTTGATAAAGGTACGTGCCGTACGGATCATGTTCAGTGCGCTCTGGCGAACACTGCTCGTATCCAGACGAAGCAGTCTGGAAATCTGTGCATACCGCTTTGCGGTCGGTGTCAGCTGATCGACACAGCCTGCATTGAAGCTCATGACGTACGGAAGCAGAATACCGTTTGCTCTTCCGTGCGGAATATGGAATTTTGCTCCCATCGCATGTGCCATACCGTGATTCAGTCCAAGACCTGCATTGGAAAATGCAACTCCTGCCAGGCAGGATGCGTTATGCATACCCTGACGTGCCTTTGCGTCATTCGGGTTTTTATAAGCCGCCATCAGATAATGATTGACCAGTTTGATTGCCTTCTCCGCACATGCATCGGAAAAATCATTTCTTCCTGTGGAAACGAATGCCTCTACCGCATGTGTGAATACATCAATTCCTGTATCTGCAGTCACAGAAGGCGGTGCACTCATTACAAGCTGTGCATCAAGCACTGCCACATCCGGAAGCAGGCTGTCATCTATGAGCGGATACTTGATTCCGTTCGTCTTGTCTGTAATAACCGCGAAACGGCTGACCTCTGAACCGGTACCGCTCGTCGTCGGAATCGCGATAAACTCAACGTGATTTTCCACAGCGCCTGTCTTTCTTGCAATAAATACGATGGCCTTTGCTGCATCAATGGCAGCTCCGCCGCCGAGACAGATCACTGTATCCGGCTTAAACTCCGTAATTTTTTCTGTACCTGCAGTCACCATACCGATATCCGGTTCACCGGCAATATCGGAAAATACCTGCCATTCCACACCTGCCCTGTTCAGCTTGTCCGTCACGTAAGACACCTTTCCGCTCTGTGCCATAAAGCTGTCCGTAACGACAAATGCTTTTTTCATACCGGCAGTAAGGGAATCCAGACCATCGCCCATAATAATCCTGGTCTTTAATCCAAACTGTTCCATAAGTGCTCCTTTCCTGATTTTTTGTTACCATCCAAAGACCGGCAGCCTTGAATCACTGCGCCTCCCTGTGAAGCGTTTATCCGACCTGCCGATCTGAACAGTTATAATTCTGATGCCAGGTTCACAAACAGTCTCCTGTCCTTCGCCCCAGGCATCAGTTGTGCAGAAATGAGGCAATTGCAACGGTGTATGCCGGCAGGCCTCTTTTCTGCCACAAAAGCGGCATTCCGAGCAGCTCATCTGAGATTCTTCCAAGATCAAAGCCAAGCCCGGAATAGGAATACCGCATCTTTTCCGGGTATCGGCACGGTTCTCCCTTCGCCCTTGCACACGTCCGGCACAAGGTACAGCCTCCTGCCATGATCGTCGTTGAACCCGGAAACTCCCGTTCAAGTGCAAGCAGTGCCTGCAGCATTTTTTTCTTGGCTGCTTCGTACGTCTCCTGTCTCAGCTCTTCCGTCCTCTGCGGTGAATGCTCCGCCTCCCTGAGCACCTGTTCATCGTATTTTACCTTCAGCCCGATCACCTGCACATACCGATAACCTCCGGCAAGCGCCGCCGCCGTTGTCATTCCCGGCGGACAGGACCAGTTCTTTCCGTACTGCGGACATTCCCTGCATAAAGGAACAAATTTTTCCGGCTGGCAATATTTTTCAAGCCACTCCGGAACGGTCAGCGTCTTTACCTGCACCTCGACCTGATACATCTTCTCACCTGCCTGTAAAATCAACACAGATATTTATAAGGTCTGCTTACAGCCAAATAGCTGCTTCGCAGTCTGATTTAGTCCTGTCTTCTTCTCTTTCTGTCTCTTCAACGTCCTGAGCACGCCATGCTCATTCGGTTCTGAAAAAACAGAGCAAACAAAAAAGCACCTGACTTGTTCGATCAGGTGCTCCCGAGGGGGCGAACGCACACAGATTGAACTGGCAGGTCCTGCTTGTGCGTTCCGCAAAAAAGAGGTGATATAACGGATTGCCGTCTTGTTCGCACACATAATATCGGAGTCTCTTCGCTGAGCATCTCCGGCAAGCTGCGCTTCGTCGCTGCTTTTGCACACTCCCGGTTCCGGGGAGTCTTACGTGCGTTATATACAGGCAGGTCTTCTGACTCTGGCATCAAACACGGCTGTTTCTCTTCTCAGGACACACCCTAATGAGATATAAACAGCCGCTACTCCAACACAGCAACGGCCTTGTACGGGATTTACACCCGTTTCCCTTTTCACCTGAGCATTCTCTCAGACACCTGTATACCAATTCGGTTTTCTAGGGGTAGGATACCATTTCTGAGCACGGAAGTCAAGTGAATATACCCAATAATCTGTGCCATTTTTTTCTTTTTTTGCAACATATTAACAATGTGCTCAGTCGGTTTTTCGTGCTCAGCGTTCTGTTTCTTATTTTTTCGTCAGTTTTCTGCTCTTTTTCTGTGTTTTTTGCCTTTGGCTGTCTTTGGGAAATTTACTTTTGTCACCTGCTCACGGTCACCCGCCCGCGTTCAGCTTTTCCTGCCATCATCTGGCTTCTTTTCTTTATCGAAGCCGATATCCGCAACTGAAGCAGGAACCTTGACTGACCCGGTTAAAAAAATCTTAACTATTCTTTCCCCATTCCGGCGTTTTCTTTCCTTGCTTTTACGTCATTCTTTTCCTATAATAAATATATAGGTAACTGTTCAGAGCCAACCTCCAAAATGCTACGCATTTCGTCGGTGTGGCGTATCCGCCAAATAAAATTTCAAAAACAGGAATCAAGCAGATATTCGCAATCCGCTTTCGCTACTTGCATTTTCCGCCTGTTTTATGAAATTTTGCCTGGCTCTGAACAGTTGCATATATAGTAAATAAAGCACAGATTTTATGCTTTGACGTAAGGAGGATAGGAAATGTCACCTTTTCTTAAAGACAAAAGAAAACGCTGCCGCACAGGCGCACTTCTATTGCTCGCCGGTTCTGTTCTGGCCGGCGCAGTCCCGAACACCGGTGAACTTCCAAAAATTCCGGTCGGCGGCCTGACTGTATCCGCGCAGGAGCTTGATATCGAATCCATCGAGGCGATGCAGGGCGGCGGCGCCACAGGAGCCGGACAGAACGCTGAAACCGTCGATGGGCAGGGCACTTCTGCCAACAGCGACACGCTGGCGGGATACGGTAAGCCATCCGATAACGGACAGAGTGCGGATGGTACGCTTGCAGGTGACGGACAGAACCCGGATGATACGCTTGCAGGCGATGGGCAGAATGCAGATACCTCCGCGCAGTCTGAATCTTCATTTACGGACGAAAAACTCACTTCCGTGCTCGCGCAGATCCAGGCTTCGCTTCCAGCTTCAAACGGCGACTGGGCAGTATATGTATGCGATCTCAAAACCGGGTCAGAGGGAAGCATCAACGACCACCGGATGCAGGCAGCCAGCCTGATCAAGCTCTATATCATGGGGGCGGTTTATGAAAATTATGATGCACTCATTGCACAGTACGGGCAGGATACGATCGATGCCAGCCTCTACTCCATGATCACGGTAAGCGATAATGATGCCGCGAACGCACTGACCACGTATCTTGGCTCCGGCGATTCTTCCGCCGGGATGCAGATTGTCAACAATTACTGCCTCGCGCACGGCTATACGACCAGCAGTATGGGGCGGCTGCTTTTGCACAGCAATGAATTTGGTGACAATTATACGTCAGTGGAAAATTGCGGAAAGCTTTTGAAGATGGTGTACTGGGACGGATATCTGCAAAAAATACCGGAAAACAGGGACACAGACGAGAAGACCACGGAATCTGACCTGCAAAGTGAACAGGTGACAGAGAATATCGCTTCCACCGAAGACGATACTGACGAAATCACCACCGAAAATACTACTGCCCTGACTCCGCATGCCTCCGACATGTTCGCCCTGCTCTGTGCTCAGACAAGACGGCACAAAATTCCGGCACAGCTCCCGGATGGCGTGCGCACAGCAAGCAAGACCGGCGAGCTGGACGATGTGGAAAATGACGCGGCGATCCTCTACGACACAGAGAACGACCTGATCATCGTCTTTATGTCGGAACACCTGAGCGACTGCGGTGCTGCTCAGAGCACAATTGCTTCGCTGAGCAGGCAGATTTATGATGCTTATCACTAAGTAGCGCAGACCTGAGCACTTTTTTATCTCTGCATCGCTATAAGTAACTGCCAACTGTTAAAAAAGTTTCCGGCAAATGACCGGAACGAAAGGGGGATTTTACATGAAAACAAAAAAAATGACCTGGCTGGCTCTGCTTGCGCTTATCCTGACGCTTGCATTTCCATCCGCAGCACTCTCCGGCAAGGCAGCCGGAACCACCTATCGCGTCACGGTGAGCAGCGGTTATCTGGCTCTGCGCAATGATACGGCTTACGATGCTTCCAATGAGATCGGCAAGCTTTACACCGGTGACACCGTCGAGCTCTGCGATATGACAACCTCGGCTTACTGGTTTGTCTATTCATCGAAGCTTGACAAGTACGGCTATGTCAACAAAGACTATTTAACCGCCGTATCTTCCACTCCGATCGTTTCTTCCGGCGATTACACGGTAAGCGTCTCAAGCGGCTACCTCGCGCTTCGAAATGCGAAAGCCTTTGACGCTTCCAACGAGATCGGCAAGCTTTACAGCGGCGATACCGTACAGGTGCAGGATACCAGCGATTCCACCTACTGGTATGTATACTCTCCGAAACTCGGAGCATACGGCTATGTGAACAAAAATTATCTTTACGCCTCAAGTGCTCCGATCCCTACGGCCTACACCTGGACCGTAAACGTCAGCAGCGGTTATCTGGCTCTTCGCAGTGCAAAGGCCTTCGATGCCTCCAACGAGATCGGCCGGCTTTACAGCGGCGATACCGTCGAGGTCAGCGATTCCAGTGATTCGACTTACTGGTATGTGTACTCTGCGAAGCTTGGAAAATATGGCTATGTCAACAAAAACTACCTCTACAACGGTACCAGCGGAGTCAAAGAGACGCGCATCGTCAGTGTAACCTCCGGCTACCTGGCGCTGAGAAACCAGAAAGCATTTGATGCCTCCAATGAGATCGGCAAGCTCTACACCGGTGATACGGTGCAGCTTCTTGACACCAGCGATTCCACCTACTGGTACGTATACTCCCCGAAGTATGACAAGAACGGTTACGTAAACCGCAACTATCTTGTCACGGATACTTCCTCTCCGGCTCCGGTCGTGACCAAAACGGTTCGTGTAACCTCCGGCTATCTGGCGCTGCGAAACGATACGGCGTACGATGCTTCCAATGAAATCGGAAAGCTTTATACCGGAGATACGGTAACTGTCATCGATTCCAGCGGCTCCACTTACTGGTATGTATATTCTCCGAAGCTTGACCGCAACGGGTATGTAAATAAAAATTATCTCTACTAATCTCATAACCAGGCAAATTTACCTGACAACCAAAAGGCCGCCCGGCCGCTGTAAAAATCAGCGGCCGGGCGGCCTTTTCTAACCAGGAATGCTTATCTCCAGCAGTAAACCGGCATTTGCAATCCGCTTAATAATAATTTCTCCGTGTTCTCTCCTGCGGTCTTTGTACCGGCACTTTTACTCTCACCGGTTCCAGGATCAGTCCCGGAATCAGACGATTCAGGAAATCTCTCAGTTTCTCAGGCATATTTAAACAAATGTGATAATAAAGTTCTCTCATTATGATTCCTCCATTTCTACAGGAACCTCAGTCCGGCATCTGCTGCCGCTTCGGTTATAATCAGTGCTAACTTTGGAAGTTGTTCTGATTATAACCGATTATTTTCTTCCGTCAATAGGCTACACGAAAGCTTCATTATCTTTTCATAATTGTTTCACAGAGTTTTTATTTTTTCACAGTTCTACACAATCTGCATCCGGACTGAACCGTCAGAAAGCTCAGACCTCCTGCCCAGACAGGAGGTGCGCCTCCACCGCAAAACCGATCGCTCCGGCAATCAGGATCAGCACAATCCACATACCATCCGGAATATTTCCGAGCATGCTCACAGCCGACGTGCCAACTTTTCCTATCTCAGAATCTGGCATCCCGGAAACAGTCTCTGCCATCCACGGGAAGCCAAGACAACCGATCATCCAGATTGCCCAGATAATCCAGCCGGCTCTCTTTCCAAAACGCAGGATCAGTGCGCCGCACATACTGCTCACGGCCGGAAGTGAAAACGCCGCAGGAATCCCCCATTTCAAAACCACCGGTGTCACATCCAGAATATCCTTCGTACCATAAATTCTGCTATAGGCCGCCTGACTTACCGCCGCTGCGGCTGCCACAAAAAACACCAGTACCAGTGAACTTACAGCTCCCACAATATAACTGGAAACAAGAAAATCCTTTCTTGTACTCCCCATGCCAACCTGAAGCTTAAAATTTATCAGTAGTGAAAACCCCATATACAAAGCGATATAAATTCCTGCACCCAGCGCTCCGAACACCGACGTAAACATTGCCATCTCTGCCGGTTCGACCGGACCGGCCACCCGCATCATCTGGGTGAAAATCAGGCCGAACACCACGCATCCGGCGGTGAACCCAAGTCCGATCCCACAGTCACCAAGCGACAACCTTATCTGTTTTTTGATACTCTGTATCATAACAACGCCCTCTTTTCTTTCTCTTAATCCATTCTCTGACCGTCTCTATTTTCACTGTTCCCCGAAATTCTTTTACTTTTATCCGTTTTTCTCATTTTCACAGCTCTTATTATTCTGTTTTCGGAGCCTTCTCGCTGCCAGTCCTCTGTTTTCTCTGTCTCTTATCATGCGGCATATTACAGCTTCGCTTCAATCTTCCGCGTCATCCTCACCGCAAGAATTCCGGAAACAAGGTATGTCGCCACTCCAACCACTGCAAAAATCACATTCACATTCATCGAAACGTCTACTGATACCCAGGTCTGCATGGCATTGACATCGCCCTTTACCAGATCGATGGCTGCCACACTCGTTCCTCCAAAAATCGCACCCAACAGCATACCAACCAGTATGCCAAGCTTATTTCCGAACCGCACCACCAGAATGCCCATAAAAATGCTGAACCCTCCAAGCAGAAGTTCGATCCCGGCAAGCAGTCCAAAGTTTTCCCCAAAAAGCATATGGTACGAAAATATTTTCGGAGCACCGACCAGCAGCATCCAGCCCGCCAGAAGAATCAGTGCCATGCTCACCGCATTTACGCCAAGCTGCTGCCAAAGTGCGGACCGTCTGGTTTGTCCCATCGAGAGCAGCACCGGTGTGTACATACGAAACATACTGATCGTCAGAATACAGTGCACAAACAGCGCAGAAAACAAAAAGTACGACGGCATCACTGCCAGTATCGATGCCAGGGCTGAGCCGTTCCAGCTCATTCCTCCAAACATAACTCCAAGTACGCAATAGATTGCCGTCACCAAAAGGGCAATACCAAGCTCTCCCAGCACATATTCTCCCCAGAACTTTATGTATTTTTTCACACTATCTCCTCCTTCCCATGCAATCCATCAAAAGCCTCTGCGCTTTTAAGCGCTTCCTTTTCCGAATTGCGTACCCTGTCATGCCTCGTCATCCTTTTCACACAGCGCCACAAAAAGCTTCTGCAGGTTCAGCTTCTGGACTTTCACTTCATGTCCCGGCATAATCTGCTGACCGTCTTCCAGCACCACCGTCACGCCCTTGCTCCGGCCAATGGTTTCCTCATGGTAAACCGTAAGACCCTCACAGGCCGCATCCACTTCCTCTGCCAGGCCGCTCACATGAAAGCTTCGCTCCAGCAGTTCCTGTGTATTCTCATTGCGCAGGATTTTTCCCTCATCAAGGATGATAACGTCCTCAAAAATATCTTCTGCTTCCTCAATAATGTGTGTCGAGATCACAAAGGTACGGTTTGTTTCCGTGTATTCCTCCATCAGAAGCTGATAAAACTTTTCCCGCGCAATGACATCCAGCCCGGAAGTCGGCTCATCAAGAAATGTGATATCCGCCTTGCTCGCAAGCCCCACGATGATCGTCAGCATGGAAACCATTCCTTTTGAAAGCTTACCGATCCGCTTCTTCACATCCAGATGGAACTGGCCCGTCAGCCGATCGGCCATCTCCTGATCCCAGTGCGGGCAGAACGTCCTCGCAATCTTCAGATAGTCCTTTGCCTTGACTGCCGCAATTCCGTTTCCCGCCATCTGGCTGATCTCACGTGCAAAGCACAGATGTGAAAGTACTTTCTTATTTTCCCAGACTGTCTGACCGTCAAGTGTGACACTGCCCGACGTCAATGGGCTCTGCGCCGTCAATACTGAAAGCAGTGTCGTCTTTCCTGCTCCATTTCTTCCGATCAGACCGTAAATTTTATGTTCTTCCAGTGTGAGATCGATGCCGCAAAGCACCTCTTTTTTTCCATAACTTTTCCTGATTTCTTTTCCTGTCAGCTCCATATTTTCCTCCGACTTCCTGCTTTAGAGCGTATCTGAAGAACGCTCCGGTGCATACACCCGCATATCCGTTACCTTCCGCGAAACTTCTCTGTTTCTTATCTGTTGTAAAAATTATTCATTCTCCGGTGTCTTTTATTTTCCCCGGCACCTCATTCTCCGTCGTCCTTCGACTCCCGGATCATCTCGATCAGTTCTTCCTTCGTGATCCCAAGGCTGACCGCCTCCGCCATCAGGCTCTTTACGTAATCATCATAAAAATGCTTCCGGCGCTTCGCCGTAATCTGGCTCTTTGCTCCCTGTACCACAAACATACCAATTCCTCTTTTCTTATATAAAATACCTTCATCTACCAGAAGATTGACCCCCTTCGCCGCTGTCGCCGGATTGATTGCGTAAAGCTTTGCCAGTTCATTCGTACTTGGCACGCGCTCCTCCTCCAGCAGAATGTCGCGCAAAATGTCATTCTCGATCATCTCTTTGATCTGAATATAAATGGATTTCTCCTGCGTTAAAATCTCATTCACGTAACTTCACTTCCTTTATTTACTGATTTTTTCAGTCATTTTCTTTTTGCAGACTACTTCCTCCAATGCTTCGTCTCCTCTGCCGTTTCACTTTCTTCTTCCAACCTTTTCATTCGGTTGACTTACCATTTAGTTATTCGGTTCGTTACTTGTGTAATTAACCATAGCACCGTCAATTGTATTTGTCAAGTACATTTATTGTCATTTACAAAAAAGTGGGATATACTGAATCTTGCACGTTATTCACATACGTTACGAATATTCGTTTTTACTTTCATTCTATTTCCGACCTCCCGGCAATCTCTGCCGGGCCGGTCAGACAGGAGGCTTTTTTTGAAACTGCACGATCACGAATATACGCCTGACTACCCGATCACGGTCCGGCCGATGGGCGAAATTTCCGGTTTTCCGGTCCGCCCCGGCATGTTCGACGTAAATGGCGCTCTGCCGCTTCCCTGCGGCGTTAATTTTACCATTCATACACACGGCGGCACTTCCTGCGAACTGCTGCTGTTTCATCGCGGCGAAGAAGAACCGTACGCCGTCCTCCCGTTTCCGGAATCCTATAAAATCGGAGACGTCTATTCCATGATTGTTTACGGCCTGAACATCCGTGAATTTGAATACGCCTATCGCGTCGATGGTCCATACGATCCCGCCAGGGGACTTCTTTTTAATAAAAATACAATCCTGCTCGATCCATACGCAAGAGCTGTCACCGGTCAGAATATCTGGGGCGTTAAAAAGCCGCAGCATTACCATGCGCGAGTCGTAAAAGATGTATTTGACTGGGGCGATACCAAGCAATCCACACGGGAAATGAGCGAGCTCGTCATCTATGAGCTGCATGTACGGGGCTTTACACGCCACCCCTCCTCCGGTGTCGAGCACAAAGGCACTTATGCAGGGCTGAAAGAAAAGATTCCCTACCTCAAGGAGCTCGGAATCAACGCTGTTGAGCTCATGCCGATCTTCGAATTTGATGAGTGCATGGATGTCCGCGAAGTAAACGGAAAACGTCTTCTGGAATACTGGGGATACAATACTGTCAGCTTTTTTGCGCCAAATACAAGCTATGCAGCCTCCGTTGAATTCAACCGCGAGGGTACTGAACTTCGTGAACTCATTAAAGCGCTTCACGACAACGATATCGAAGTCATTCTGGATGTCGTGTTTAATCACACGGCAGAAGGAAATGAAAAGGGTCCGAGCTTCAGTTTCAAAGGCTTTGACAACAATATCTATTACATGCTGACGCCGGACGGCAATTATTATAATTTCAGTGGCTGCGGCAATACCTTAAACTGCAATCACCCGGTCGTGCAGCAGATGATTCTGGAATGTCTGCGCTACTGGGCAATCAGTTATCGCATCGATGGTTTTCGATTTGACCTTGCGACCATTCTCGGCCGCAATGAGGACGGTTCGCCGATGAACAATCCGCCGCTTTTGAAAACACTTGCCTGTGATCCCATCCTTAGCAACGTCAAGCTTATTGCCGAGGCATGGGATGCCGGCGGACTGTATCAGGTCGGCAGCTTTCCTGCCAACCACCGCTGGGCCGAATGGAATGGGCGCTACCGTGATGCGCTTCGCGGCTTTTTGAAGGGCGACTGCTGGCAGTCCTGGGATGCAGCCTGGAGCATTTCCGGCTCCGGCGACCTTTACGGCGGCTACTATTCTGCCACAAACGACAATTATGCAGGGTATAATTCCTGTGTCAACTTCCTGACCTGTCACGATGGTTTTACCTTATACGATCTGTATTCTTATAACGAAAAGCATAATGAAGCAAACGGCTGGAATAACACCGACGGTGCGAACGACAACCGAAGCTGGAACTGCGGCGAGGAAGGCGAAACCTCCAATCCGGATGTACTCTCTTTGCGTTACCGCATGATCCGCAATGCCTGTGCCGTACTTCTGTGCAGCCGCGGCACGCCGATGTTTCTCTCCGGTGATGAATTTGGCAGCACAAAATTTGGCAACAACAACAGCTACTGCCAGGACAATGAAATCTCCTGGCTTAACTGGGATCTGCTGTCAAAAAATCATGATCTGTTTGAATTCTTCCGCTTTATGATCGCATTTCGCTTCAAACATCCGATCATCCGCCAGAAGCTGCCGGACGCCGTCTGCGGTATGGACGCGATCCACACGCACAACATAAATGCGGCCGACGTCACCATCCCGCGCGACGCCCGCACCTTAAGCGTCAGCTTCGCCGGGTACGATTCAGAAAAAGGAGAGGATGATATCATTTATCTCTCCGTCAACACCTACTGGGAGGACGTCGAGATCTCTCTCCCGGCCCTGACACACGGCGGTGCGTGGTATCTCTGCGTCAACACATTCGGAGACCAGTATGGCCGTTACTGCTACCCGGAGGGGCAGGAGGTGCGGATCGATGGAAAATTTATTATGAGGCCACGGTCGGTAGCAGTGTTTACGGTGAAAAAGTTCTGATGCTTTTATAGTTCTTTTCACTTGGTTTTTCTGTACTCATCATTCTGACAGTGCTATATTTAAAACAGTGCTATATTTAAAGGAGTAGCGAAGCGGATTGCGAATATCCGCTTTGCGCGAAGAAGGGACCCCGTTTCATGTTACTAAAATGTCAGACCGGATACACGCTCCGGCAAATAAAAAATACCTTTTATCTGCTCCCATATGGGCAGCAGATTGCAGATCAGAAAAAGGGGACTGTGATGAATGAAACCAGTGTTTTTCTGTGGAACGCGCTGCAGCACGCAGGAAACGCTTCTTTAGAAGACCTGACATCTCATCTGATCGCTCATTATAATCTTGGTGAAGCGGAGTTTTCTTCGGTTCTTGAGGATGTAAAGGGATGGGCTATGCAGCTTCTCCAGTATGGAATGCTGGCCGAATCCCTGTGTCCGGTCCGGGAGAAACCTTCTTGCCGTCTTTCCATTGCCGGTCTCTCCCTGCATCTGTACGATCCGGCTGATCTCACGGCTGCCGCTTTTGATGCCTTTCGCGCAGACTCTTCCGCAATGGCTGCGGACCAGCGCATCGATCTTCTGACCGTACCTCCGGACAGCCGTTCCTATGGACAGGTGCTGCTGCAAAACAAAGAGATAACCATTTTTCAAAATTCTGACCGCTATGTGGTTCTTTTTCCGACGATGCCGGACATTTATGAAGCGCATATGACTTTGGATGGCGGCTATGTACGTATTTACTGCAAGCCGGTGCATACCCGCGAAGTATCTGACGATCTGTTTCACGCGATCCGGCTGTTCTTTCTGTATCTTGCGCAGAAAAACGGCCGATTTGCCCTTCATTCGGCGTCCATTTTGTACCGCGAAAAAGCATGGCTCTTTTCCGGCCACTCCGGCATGGGGAAAACCACACACACGGCTCTGTGGCACAAACTGTTTCAGACACCATATCTGAACGGAGATCTGAATCTGATTGGTATTGAAAATGGACAGCTTTTTGTCTATGGCATTCCGTGGTGTGGAACCTCCGGTATTTTTACCACAAAACAGTATCCGCTTGGCGGCATCGTGCTTCTCGGCCGCAGCCAGGAACGAGAACAGACCGAGGAACTTCCCGCATCCGATAAAATCCTGCGTGTCATGCAGCGTATGATCTCACCTGCCTGGACGGAGGAACTGCTAAGCCGAAATCTGTCTTTCGCATCCGAAATCGCGGATAAAGTTCCTGTATTTCATCTTTCCTGCACCATGCATCCTTCTGCGGCACAGGCCGCCAAAGACGAGATCGACCGTCAGGAGGCGCTTCGATGAAAGAAAAGATTCTGCTGATCAAAAAACACCTGAAACAGGGCACCTTCAAAAAAATGTGGACGCAGACCGTATGGATCTATCAGTATGGACACCGCTACTGGAAAGCAATGGTGCTGTATACCCTGCTTGGGCTCATGGGCACCGGTGTCTCCCTGATTTCCAGCCTGATTTCCAAAGATCTGGTGGATATCATCACCGGCCACCAGACCGGGCAGCTTCTTAGTACCTTTGCCGCCATGATCGGTTTTTCCATTGCCAATATCCTGGTTTCCCAGGCTTCCAGCTATGCCTCTACTTTTATCAGCCTGAAGGTGGATACGGAGATCAAAAATGAAATTTTTGCGAAAATGCTGGTGACGGACTGGGAATCTTTAACTGATTATCATACCGGTGACTTGGTCACCCGCTGGAGCTCCGATGCTTCCAATATTTCAAGCGGTATTCTGAACTGGATCCCGAACCTGATTATTTACACGTTCCGCTTTATCAGCGCACTGGCAATCGTGCTGTATTACGATCCAACCTTTGCCCTGTTCGCACTCCTTGGCATGCCGTTCAGTGCACTTCTTTCCCGCCCTCTATTGCGGAGAATGACAAAAAACAATGAGCGCAGCGCAGCCATGAATGCCAGGCTGTATGGATTCAACCAGGAAGCGTTTTCCAATATCCAGACGATCAAGGCGTTTGACCTGATCCATTTTTATACCGTCAAGCTGAAAAGTCTCCAGGATGATTACATTCATATGCAGCTCGACTTTCAGAAAATGTCCATGGTGACGGCTGTTCTGATGTCCATCATCAGCTTCATCGTATCCTACAGCTGTTATGGATGGGGCATCTACCGTGTGTGGAGCAATGCGATCAGTTACGGAACCATGACCATGTTCCTCTCGCTGTCCGGCACACTGACCAGCGCGGTAAACTCTCTGGTCAGCCTCGTCCCATCCGCTATTTCCCTGATGATTTCCGCAGGACGTCTGATGGACATTGTGGAAATGCCACAGGAAGATTACAGTCAGGATTCTGCGGTGCAGCAATTTGAAAAGCAGTACCGGGGAGAAGGAATCGGGCTGAACCTGAAGGACCTGAGTTATTCCTACCATAATGGCACTGCCGTTTTCGAGGGTGCCTCTCTGGAAGCTTATCCTCATGAGATCGTCGCGCTGGTGGGCCCGTCCGGTGAAGGAAAAACGACCATGCTCCGCCTGATCCTTTCTCTTCTGACACCACAGGCAGGAGCTTTTCATGTCTGCGCCGGAGCGCAGCAGGAACACAATCTGGAGCTTTCCCCTTCCACCAGAAAATTATTCTCTTATGTACCGCAGGGAAATACCATGTTTTCCGGCACGATCGCCGACAATATGCGAAATGTAAAGCCGGATGCCACCGATGAGGAAATCATCGAAGTCATGAAGCAGTCCTGCGCCTGGGACTTTGTGGAAAAGCTGCCGGACGGCATCTACAGTGAGATCAAGGAACGCGGCGGCGGTTTTTCCGAAGGACAGGCGCAGCGCCTCTCCATTGCCCGGGCACTGCTCCGCAAATCCCCGATCCTGCTGCTGGATGAAGCCACCTCTGCTCTGGATGTGGCAACCGAGCGAAAGGTTCTGCGCAATATCATGCAGGACACCTATCCGCGGACGTGCATTGTGACCACCCACCGGCCTACCGTATTAAACATCTGCACGAGGGTCTATGCGATACGAGATAAGAAGTGTGAGGTGCTGAGTGAAGAAGAAATCCGGAAAATGATGAATGAATTCTGATCTATACTCAGCAATCCGTTTCGCCTGCTTATTGCTCTTCGCAGGCGAAGCAGAGACCTGCCTGATCCGGTTCATTGCATTACAACTATTTATCGCATATGTATTGACGTTTCTTTTCAACGCGTTATAATCAAAATAGATGAAAGGGGGATACTACATGAACACCTATAAAAAGCCATTGATTACAATTGATTCCGATCTGGCAGAGGGTATTTATCTGGCAAGCGGAAGCAATGGCCTGAAATGTGACAGCCGCTACATGAAAGGAAACTGGCAGGCACCGGATTATTCAAGCTGGAACGGCGGTACAAGAGGCTATAAACAGCAGTTTGCCTGTCTTGGCTGCCCGGCTAATACGGCTAACGGCTGTGGACTTCTGACGCACTATGAAGATTCCGGACACGCCGGAAGCTACGATGTCGACAATGGCAACCGTAAACCAAGCTGGGAAAAGAAAGGATACGGTCCTGACGATCCTGTCACTGACTGGAATATGTAAAAAAAAGACACAGAGGTCAATTCTCTGTGTCTTTTTTTGCAACGCTCACGTCATTCTTATTTTACAGAATAGCTGTATCCTGTCAGCCGCAAATTATCAATGCTGGTTCCGTGATTCAGATGGATACCGATCGTCAGCGGATTACTTGCGGTGCTTGCAAAAGTCAGCGTCGCAGTATTGCCGGAGCATGACGTCTGTACGGATGCATCATCTGTCTCGATCTGATCTACTGTATCATTAAAATTAATGGTAAGGGCAATAGTTCCATTAATGCCCGACCAGTTTGCCATCGCAAGTCCTTTTCCTCCGTTTGTTCCCCATCTGTCCCATACACCATAATAGGTTACATTCAAAGTGCCCTGTGCTGCTCCGCTGGCTGCGTAGATTCCCTCTGCCAGTCCTGCGTCTACTGTAACTACCGGTTTTTTATATTCTCTCATAATAAGATCTCCTCGTTTCTGTGCTCGCAAAGCGAGTATCCATGATCCGCTTTGACAATCGGAATTTCTGTAATTTCCTTTTTCGCTTTTAAAATCTGAATTTTTGTAATTTTTCTTTTTTAATATATCCATCAGGCCTCAAAAAGTCAAGTGATTCAAATGCAAAATTTCTTTTCGAATCCTGTTTTTTCTTGTTCTTTTTCCTGTACAATGTTATAATACCTCTGCTCTACATGAGGCACTTAAGTCCTTTGCATCCGGCAAAAACAGTGAAGAAAGACCTGCCCGTATCCACTTTGACCGCCGGAGGGATTTTGAATATCATTTCACCACCATTACTTTTCAGAGGGAGCTTTATCTATGGAAAACACTTCTCATTTATCCCACACCAGCCAGCCTGATTCTTCCGGCAGCCAGATCGATCTCGAACAGCTCTTAAAAGACGGCAATATCATCCGTATCCACCCGCAGGGCTACAGTATGTACCCACTGTTTCTGCCGGGGCGCGATGAAGCATTGATCGAATCCGTCTGCGCAGACGCCTGCAAAAAAAACGATGTGGTTCTGTATCGCCGGGATTCCGGTATTTTAGTGCTTCACCGGATCTGCCGCATTACAGACAATGGTTTTTATCTGGTGGGCGACAACCAGCGGGAAGTGGAGGGACCGCTGCGTCCGTCTCAGGTCATCGGAAGGCTGGTGGCTTTTGTCCGCGACGGAAAAGAAATCTCCGTCCGCCAGCCGTTTTACCGTTTTCTTTCTTCCCTGTGGCTCTTTCTTCTGCCGGTGCGCCCGCTTTGTTTCCACCTGTCGGCTTTTTTTCGCACCATTCTGCGTTCATGAAATGTCCGTTTTACAATGCTTTCTTATAGCAGAATCCCTTTCTCCTGCAGTGTCTTCACCACCTCTGCCACATCCTCATATACGACCGACGCTTCCACTCCGTATTCTTTTCCGACCAGCTGTGCAAGCTGCGCGATATTCTCTGCCTGATCTGCCTTCTCATAAATAAAGCCTGCAGTCTCACTCAGGGTAATTACCTCATTTACCTCTTCTGTCCTTTTTCCATAAGGGAGAATAACGTATTCATCCTCCAGTTTTTTTATCACATAGCCATCCGCTTTTTTCATCCGTTTTGCCTCTTTCCATGTTGCTGCTCAAATCCAGTGCAAAGCGGATGTTTGCAATTCGCTTCGCTGTCTGCTTACCTGATCTTTCCTTTTCTGCCCTTCCATGTTATACTTACCCATATTTCCTGAACACAGCTGCCCTGCGGCCTGTCAATGGAAACTTTCCGTAACCTTTTTGCAAAGCAATTGACTATCCACCTATAACCGGGAGTTTTTATGGAATCTGTTTACACTACTTATTTATCTGTTATCCGTCAGGCCTGCTGTTCTTCAGCCGATGCCGATGCCAATATTGACACCGCCATCACCATTCGTCCGGAGGAGGTACATGCCCTCGCAGTGCTTTCACAGGAGCACCGCACGGCACCTTTTCTGCTTCCCTTTTTTCACGGGACAGACTGCTATGCTTCCCTCAGGCAGCAGACGAAAAACATGATGCTCAATTATTACCAGATCGAGCATTTTACGCACACTACCGTCTCTTTGCTGGAAAAAGAGCATATTTCCTGCTATCTGCTGAAGGGACTGAGCCTTGCCGACTGCTATCCGGTTCCGGAATACCGCAAACTGGGCGATCTCGATCTCTATATCAGTGACAAAGAGGACTTTGACAGGGCAAAGTGTATTCTGGCATCCCATGGTTATCTGGAAGAGGAAGAGCTCAGCGATCACCACATCACCTATCAGTACCGTTTTTCCAAAACCGGCCGGAGCTTCCTTCTGGAACTCCACTACCGCGTGATCGGACTGTACCAGTACTCCCGCGCGAACGAGATCGTAGATGAAGTTTTTTCTGCCAACCGCCCCGGTCACTGCCATCAGACCATCTGCGGCTATTCCTACACCGTTCTCCCGCCCACAGAATATGCATTTTATCAGATCCACCATATGCTGAAGCACTATCTGTACAGTGGCTTCGGCATCCGGCTGCTCTGTGATTTTACCCTGTATCTGAACCGCCATGCCGGAGAAATAGATTTTGACCGGATCCATACCTGGTGCCGGGAATCCAGGATCCTTCACCTTTATGAGATCATTCTGGAGAGCTGCCGCATCTATCTGGGACTGTCTGACACGATTGATCCCGAAATCCATTACAGCCACGCTGACTGCGAACAGTTTGTGCAGCAGATCCTGAAAGACGGTGATATGGGCACTGACACCTCGTCTTCCCTGGTCGGCAGCAGCTCCTATCAGAAAGTGAATTTCGCCTCCTGCCTGAAGGAAGGACATACCCAGATGAAGGTCCGTTTTCCAAAAGCCTGCCATTATCCCGTTTTATGGCCGTTTCTCTGGGGCGTTACCTTTTTCTGTTTTCTGAAAAACACCTATACCGTAAGGAATACCACGTTTCTTCAGACGCTGCGTGACTTTAAAAAGAGCAACCAGAAAACCCACCTGATAAAAATATTTGAGAACAGTGAGCGTTAGGCTTCACTGTTCTTCTTTTATTCCGGTATCAGAAAAGCGCTCATCGATTTTTGACTCGATCAAAAATCTGATTCCCACAGCCAACGCCATATACCACCGTCTTGCCATCCCAAAAGAAAAGACGCGAATGGCAGCACGCCAGGCCATCTGCTGTATCGGAAGTGCATGTTTCCTGTCTGAAAGCTTTTTGAATGCTTCCCTGCCAAGCTCATCCCGGTGATATCTTTTCAGGATTTTTCTTATGGAAAAAACAGATTTCCTGCGCTGTACGTATTCCATTTTGCTGTCAAAAAATACAGCAAAAAAGACCGTATACCAGATCATGTTCTCATATTCCAGACTCTGTTTTTCCTCCAGCCGCTCCGACAGTAAATGCGCCATCTTCAGCCAGTTTTCCGTTGCATCTTCATGATACTGCCAGGAAATGGAGTCCTTATTTCTCCGGTAGATATATCCGACATCTTCCAGAAACAGATATCTCGCTTTACAGATATAGCACTCCATATTGAACAGCTTGTCCTCCGCATACGTCAGATCTGCAAACGTGATCTGATTCTGTGCAAGAAACGATCTGCGGTAAAGTCTGCCCCACACATAAGACAGTGTTCCCGTTCCAAAAAATCCCTGAAAACGAAATTCTTCGGAGGAAGGGCTGTACACAGAAAATGTGCTGTGCTTCACGGCCGGAAGTACCCGTTCTTCCCACAGTCTTGCGTAGTTGCTGATCACCACATCCACGCCTGTCTGCTCTGCTGCTTTCACATATTTTTCCAGAATCCCGGTATCCGGAAGATAATCATCCGCATCCACAAACAGGATATATTCCCCGGCCGCCTGCTCCAGGCCCGTATTTCTTGCAGCTCCTGCACCGCGGTCAGCACAGCTTATCAGCCTTATTTCGTCGTATTTTTCTTTATATTCCCGGAGAATCTCTGTGCTTTGATCCTCACAGCCATTTTCCACCAGAAGGATTTCCCGGTTCCGGAAGCTTTGCGCCAGCACACTGTCCAGCGTTTTCCGTATATATTTTTCTGCATTATAAACGGGAATGATCACCGAAACTTTTTTTGTCTGAGCTTCCATCTTCCGTCACCCCTTATTTCCCGTCAGCACTTTTCCTGCGATTCTTTTCAGCAGTGCCATCAGTCTCTGGCATTTTCCCGTCTTCCGGTAAACGATCCACAGCAGCAGGTTCGGCACCAGCAGGCAGATCACCATTCTCTGCGCCATCAGCAGAAACGGTCCGCCGGATACCAGGCAGCAGATTCCTTCCGTTACGACCCACACAGATGCCATGACTGCCAGATACCCCGCATACATTTTGAAAAACCCGGATACCGGCTTCTGTAAGCGGTATTTGTAGATCACATACGGCTCCACCCACACTGAGGTCAGAACTGTGCTTGCAAATGTGCCGGCAAATACACCTGCCACGCCAAAGCTGGTAACCAGCAGAATCGAAATCACCAGATTCAGTACCGCTTCCGCCACTGCTTTATAGCGGTCATACCAGAACAGCCCCATCGATTCTTTGAAAATCAGCACTGCCCTGCGCATTCCATTAATAAAGAAGTTCACACAGAGGATCAGCACAATCTCCTTTTGGAACAGGTATTTTTTTCCAAAGGCCAGCTCCACAAAAGGATTCAGCAGTTCTAAAAGGCAGATGCCCGCAAATCCGAACATCCAGTATCCGATGAAAAACAGCTGGTCAAAAACCTGTCCGATCCTCTCCTTTTCTTCGGTTGCCCCCAGATTGCCCACGCTGGCGGCCACTCCAAGCATTGCCTGATCGAAGACCTGCCTTACGGATCCGATGATCAGAAAATAATTGGAATAGATTCCTGCTGTTACCACACCTACGAAGCTGGAAATCAGCAGATTGTCCGTATTGTTTACGACTACATTTCCCAGCTTATGCATCAGCATGGCTTTTACATTTTTCACGATATCCTGACGCTCTTCCTGCGGCAGGTGTTCCCTGCACGGCTCTTTCAGATACGGAAACATTTTGTCTGCCTGTCTGGACATGCAGATATTTCCTGTGATGGTGCAGATCACTGCTGCCAGCAGAAACAGGATAAAATTGCCGGTGATCAGCAAAATCGCGATCTGCAGCAGATCCTGTATGACCAGAAACCCGTTATGATACAGTACCGTAACGTAATTCATCTGATGTGCGTCAATCAGTGTTTTCTTGTAGATCAGCAAATAAGACACGACCGAATTCAGCAGATACAGCAGATAAATCCAGATCAGATGATCCACATCCGGGCGATCCTTCATCAGGACATCCAGAAACGGGATCAGGCACAGACCGGCCGTCAGCACAAAACCGGCTGTGATCCGGTAAAAGGTGCGGAACATCCGCATCAGGATCTGCTGCTTCTGAATGTCTCCTCTCGCAATCGGAGTATACAGCGCATACGTAATGGCAGTTCCCACGCCCAGCTCAGACAGGGAAAGTATATTTAAAATATCCGTAAACAATCCGTTGATTCCCACATATCCTTCGCTTAACGTATGGGTAAATACCACCCTGGTAAAAAATCCCATCAGTATGGCTGCCGTCTGTGCCGCAAATGCCACTGTTGTATTTCTGACAGAATATTCTGTCCTGGATTTCTGTTTCACTCTTCACAAATCCTTTCTTTTTCGTTATCATACATTATAGTGAATTCGCTTTTGTATGTATAGATACTTTTTTAGGAGCATTTATTTATGGAAAAAAAATCATCGTTTCTTCTGCACATTGTATTCTTTCTTTTTTGTATTGTGCTCTCCGTTCTGGTTCTTTCTCATTTTATCTCAGGACGAAACCTGCATATCAGCTATGCCTCCAATCCCGCACCTGAATCGGCTCAGATCCTGGATAATCCATACTGCGGGTTCTATCAGATGAACGGCTACACTTTGTCGGATGAACAAACCGCTTCCGACGCGGCAAAGTGGTACAAAAAGAACTGCGCATCCAATCCCTACCCTCTGCTGCTTCTGGAGATCAATCTGAAAAACTATGCCGAGACCCGTATCAGTTCTGCCGCTCTGAAACAGCTGCGTACTCTCTTAGAGGCATGTAGCAGCGGCAAAAAACAGGTCATTCTTCGCTTTCTGTATGACTGGGAGGGACAGGCCCTGACTTCAGAGCCGACTGCATTCTATCGAATCAAAAATCATATTCAGCAGGTTGCCTCTGTGGTCAATGACTATTCTGACTGTGTCTACATTTTGCAGGGAACACTCACCGGTAACAACGGTGAAATGAACAACTCAAATTATAATGACATTAATCAGATCCGACAGATTGCAGAAACACTGGATAAATGTATTTCTCCTGATATTTTTCTGGCTGTGCGTACTCCCGGTCAGTTACGCGGCATTCTGCGCACCAAAAAACCACTGTCCAGTTCCAACGCATATGACGGATCTCTTGAATCCAGACTCGGCCTTTTCAATGACGGCATGCTGGGTTCCGTCTATGATCTGGGTACCTATGGAGATAAGCCACTGAAATCCAGCAATGCACTTGATGCCAAAGGAACCCGCAGCGAGGAGCTCCTCTATCAGTATAAGCTATGCCAGTATGTGCCTAACGGCGGTGAAGTTACTGTAGATAATGTCTACAATGATCTTGAAAATGCCATTGAAGACCTTGCTCAGATGCATGTATCTTACCTCAATTCTGAGCATGATGCTGCTGTGCTCAACAAATGGAAGAACTCCACCTGTTCCGGTGACGATGTATTTTCCGGCAGCACCGGATATGACTATATCAGTGCCCACCTGGGATACCGTTATGTCATGAAAGAATCCAGTCTGGATTTCCATTCCTTTGCTGATGACGCAGCTATTCTTTATATTAATATTGAAAACACTGGATTTTCTTCTTCTTACCGTAAGTTTGATACCAAACTGATCATCACTGATCTTGACTCTGGTGAAGAAACGGAACTGGAAACGGATATCGATAACCGCAAGATTGCCAGCAATGACTTCTCTTCCTTTCAGATCCGTCTTGATATCCGTTCCTGGGAAAAAGGCACCTATTCTATTGCGCTGTGTATGGAAGATCCCTACACAGGAAATTCCATCCATTTTGCCAACAGTGGATCAGAAGAGGAAGACACTGTTCCTGTTGCTGACCTGACAATTGAATAACGTCACCTGTCTCTCATCTGCAGACTGCCAAGCAAAAGGCGGTCTGCTTTTTTTCCATTTGCGAACCGGATGGGCCGCCCATCCTTTTTTCTTCGCAGTTTCAGGAACAGGTGCCCCTTCATTCGATTGACGCGGCCTGTCCGAAAACACTGCACAATTTTTTTTCTTTCCCCCGGAGCACATTGCCTGACATCAAACTCAACCGGAAATTCCCACGTGCCATCTTCTCCCTCCAATACAAGAAATAATTCCATCTCCTGAAAGGGCGCAGCAAATCCCGTATTTTCGATCTCCAGTTCCATCTCCCATTTTCCACACAGACACGCTTTCATTTCCACACTTCGCACGATCAGGCGGTATCCGAGATGACTTCCGACATAATCATACAGACTGTGTTCCTTCCACACCCCTTCTGTGCTCCAGCTTATCTGCTTCCAGTCATCCAGCACCTTCCTGTCATGTGCGCAGTTCAGATAAGTCAGATGCATGGTCTTCAGTTCACTTACCACAAATCCGGTACTTTCCTGCCGTCCGTCCATCCCAAGTACTGCCTCGCCGCCGCAGGGTGTATTTTTTGTAATACGTCTTAGAAACTCCAGCTCCTCTTTTCTTGTCCATGCCTGTTCCCAGCCTGCCGCGTCTCTTGTCATCGTTCCAAACGTTCCAAGATGCGTCATGGAACCCAGGATCCCATCATCAAACACAGCTGTCTTCTCAAAGCTGCCCTGCCCAAACTGCACCTCATCCGTCAGGGTTCTCCAGATCGCCGGGGTGCGCACTGCCAGATAAATTTCACGGTCAAGGCAGGGTTTTATCGTATCGTACAGCTTCCGCAAATGCTCCGGTGTCAGATACCTGGAATCATGCATCTCTCCCCAGCTGCCAACCAGCATTCCCTGAAAGATACAGACGCTGTGCTCTGTCTGCTGCAGCACCTCTCCGATCTGCCCGGCATGCATCAGCACAGTATCAAACGCTTCCGGCTCCCGCTCGCGTCCTTTCCCCTCTGTATCATACACCGGGCGAAGTATGACATCCTTCTCGTACTGCATAAAAAAACTGAGAATGCTTCTGATATTTTCCAGTGCCTCATGCCCCAGCGCCCGGTCCCGGTATGCCCCCAGATCGATCAATACCAGCGCCAGAGTCTCACCTTCCCTCAGACTCCATCTCAGTTCCTGTGGATGGATGCCGTCCTCTGCCCGGAACGTATAGATTTCATACCATCCCCTTGCCGGATTTTCCAGTTCTTCTGTGCTTTCCTGCAGTTCTTCCGGCATCCATTCCCACTTTTGATTAATTTTCATATTTATCCAGCTCATTTACGCTTTCCACATCTAGTTTCAGTATTCTTTCCCTGATCCACACCGCAATAATCGAGAATGTCATCCGAAACATATACAGGATCGGCTTCAGCCCGGAATGCATACTCACACCGTTTGTCCTTGCATGCATCACTGCCGGGATCTCCTCCACCCGAAATCCGAGAAGCAGCATCTGCATGATCATATTTGCATCCGGATATTTATCATCATAATGATTATACATGGAATAAAACAGAAAAGTTCTCCAGTTCAACCCCTGCAGTCCTGTGGTCGGGTCCGTGATATGTGCTCCCGTTCCCAGGCGGATGATGGTGCGGAACCATGTGAATGCGATCTTTTTTGCCGCAGATACAGGAAAGCTGCTGCTTCCCTCCAGAAATCTGGAGCCAAGTACGATATCCGGATAATTTCCGTCGCTGTCCTTTGTTTTCAGCGCCTCATAAATCTTCGGAATATTGCAGACATCATGCTGCCCGTCCGCATCCATCTGAATCACATACTGGTAACCTTTCCGAACCGCATATTTATATCCAAGCTGCAGCCCGCTTCCATAACCAAGATTAAATACATGGGTCACTACCTCATGATGCCGCTTCTTCGCGATATAATTCGTTGCATCCAGGGACGCATCATTCATAATCAGGACGTCTGCCATCTGTGCGATCTCCGGCTGTTCCAGCTGTTCCAGTAATGGCACGATCGTTTTTTCTTCATTGTACGCAGGAATAATGATCAAAATTTCTTTCTGCTTTTTCATCCGTCTCACTCTTTCCCTCATTTATTTCGAAAAGTTCCAAACCTTTTTCTTCTTCCTGATCCATTTTTTTCGTTGCATTTCTTCCATATTTCTCACAGAGCTCTTTGTTATGCAAAAGCTCCTTTATCTTTTCACTGATATCCCCTGCATCCAGCTGGCACAGTGCCCCATCTATGCCGTCTCTTACCTGCTCCCGGTTGCCGCTGCAGTCCGATACCAAAACGGTACAGCCGAGAATCTGAGCCTCCTGTACCGCAATGCTCTTCCCCTCAAACCTTGTGGCATGCACATACAGATCACACTGCCGGTAATACGGGTACGGATTTTCCTCTGCCCCGAGCAGCAGGAAATCCTCCTGAAGTCCCAGCTCCTCTATTCTTTGCCGGAGTTTTCTGTGAAGTTCCCCTTCCCCCAGCACGTACCATCGCACCTGTTCCCCCTCATCTTTCAGGAGCTTCATGGCATCTATCGCCGTCTCATATGCCTTCTGTGCAGTCAGCCTGCCTACCGTCAGGATCCTCTTTCCTTCATATCCATCCGAAAAGCCGCCCGGCAGTTCTGCCTTTCTCTTTATTTCTTCTCTGTCCAGCAGATTGTGAAATACTGCCGTTTTCCCCGCACATTCCGGGTAGACCTGCAAAAAACTCTCTTTCACCTCATCAGATACCGTAAAGATACGGTCAAAATCCGGATAACAAGCCTGATCCAGTGCTCTTGTGTAGCCCGCATAGCTGTAATCCACGTGCAGGAACGTGAATTTCTGATCCGCATCGACATGGTCGTGCACAAAATAAGTCGCTCCGCCTTCCAGATAGGCAATCGCCATATCGTAGTGCTTTTTCAGGACCATCCCACTGTCAGACATGATCCTCCACAGCAGCTTGTCCGTATGTATCTGTTTCTTTTTCATCATGGCGCCCAGATTCCTGAGCAGATAAATGAAATTCTTTGCAAGTGCCATATGCAGCCAGAGACGATGCCAGACCGTTTTTCCAAGCTTTTTTTTGCCCTCCGCAGACAGAACCGATTCTGCAAAATACTCCCCGTTCACCAGATTCACATATTCCGGCACCTCATGGATCAGCTCTCCCTGATCCAGAAGTACATACAAATCAATTTCATACTGCTGCGGCGAAAACCGTTTTAAAAGTTCCAGCAATGCCCGCTCCGCGCCTGCACCACCCAGTGTATTGATGACAAACAGTACCTTTTTCATTGCTCTTTCCTCAGTTCTTCCAGTTCCTTCAGTATCTTCTCGCAGTCCTGGTTCAGCAAAGAAATCTGCATGGCAAGCTCCTGATTTCTTCGCTTCAAAATGGATACCTGCGAGCTGATAAACCACAGGTCCCAGAGCAGGCCGGAGATAACAAGAATCACCAGAATCAGACCTCTGAAGCTGATGAAATTATCCAGCTGAACCGGATTTAACAGGATTCCGGCCAGCACCATCAGCGCAGCCAGGAACGCCCATGCCAGACAAAACGGCTCCGTCATCTTCCTCTTTGCCAGAGACAAAATCGCTTTCAGAAACATGTATACCCCTGCAACAATTACAAATACCCTTAATATGTCTCCCATGATATCTTCTGTCCTTCCTTATCTTTCGTATCGGTCGAATACTTTCGGAGACGGACAGTCTCCTTTTTTCTTTTTCAATAAATGCCCATTACAGAATATATGAATATCCAGATGTTTTTCCATCCAGCGAAGCCGGCTGTATGCCATGGTCCATCCGGCAAAGCTTCCTGCCACCACACCGGCTCCATACCAGATTTCCGATCCCTCTGAGGCAATCAGCGATCCGGCCATCGTCACCAGGCAGAATACCAGGGCAGTCAGCACGCACCCCTTCATATCATTGAAGTAATACAAAAAGATGATCTCCGCATACATCAGGAACAAAATGAAGTAACCTGCTGCCAGGCAGGGATAGATTCTCATGGTCATTCCCCCGAATCCGATCTGCGGAAGTAAGATCATGCAAAACAGAAAAATCACAAGCGTGATAATAAACTGCACTCTCACAAGACTCATCAGCTCTTCAGAAAGCGTACGGAACATCCTCTTTTTCGTGATTGCAATATCCGAACCTCTGCCTCCGATGACTGCCTCCGAATATGCCTTGTATCTGTCATGGAAATACATCTCTACCCTGCTGATAAAGATAACACTTGCAGAAATATTTGTAAACATCGCAAGACACGTTGCCATATCATAAGTGGTGACACATACAAAGGATTTTACGACGATCATGTGAAGATCCGTTGTCCAGAAAACGAAATTGTGTATATATAATCCTAATGTATACAAAAAATTCGTGAGCACAAGCGGCCAGTATTCCTTAAAATATGCCAGGACCGGCCGATACCTGCCGCTGTTTTCCTTAAAGTAACTTCTTACCAGCCCCATTTCCAGACAGGCGATCAGCCAGAATCCGACCGTCAGGGAAAACAGCATGCCATAGGTGATGCTCCAGTGAAGCCGCTTTACCAGAAGAAAGGACAGCAGGACCGTCACCGTCATTCCAACTGCAAAGAAAAACGAAATCTTTTTATAATCTTTGCAGATGGAAAGATACAGCATCGAATAAAACACCAGCACCAGTGCCATATAGCCACTGTACCCGGTAAAAACATACAAAATATCTACTCTTCCAACCAGGTATTCGTGGGCACAAAAGGGGATCCCGACCAGTGCGCTCAGCAGAATATTCAGGATCATCCCCACATAATAGCACGGCAGGATATCCTCATATCGCTCCTCATAAATGATATCCGACATGTATTTGGACAGTACTGAGTTGAACGGGGAAGCCGTCAGCAGTGAAAAAATGAAAATGTACAGTACGGTACAGGAAAACAGTTCTCTGGTAAGATAATCCACCGAAGAAAAATCCAGACAGTATTCCATGATAACGAGTGCACCGATCACGACGAGCATCGGGGCAATGGTCACCGCCATGCTGTATCCCATTCCTATGATATCTGTCGTCAGCGTATTTTTCTTATAAATATTGGTAAGTTTTACACCTATTCCAGCCATCTTTTTTCCTCCATCCAGCATTTCCCATCTTATCTGTCAGCAGAGCCGAAACGGTTCCTCTGTCCATGGAATCTTATGCTTCTCCGCAAACCCCTGATAGATTTCCTGATATACCGCCTTCATCTGCTCAATCCGGTAAAACGCATTGACTCTCCGGTATCCCGCTTCGCCCATGTGTTCTCTGTCATTTTCATAGACTGCCATTCTCACCATCGCATTTGCAATTTCTTCGATATTCATGATGTGGGTCAGAATTCCGGCCTCACCAAAATCATCCTTGCTTCCGTAGATCAGCTCCTGGCAGTTTCCTACATCGGTCGCAATGACCGGTTTGTGTGCCGCATAGCTCTCCAGGATCGTCAGCGGCTGACCTTCACTGATGCTCGTAAGCAGCGTAAAATCCATCTTTCCCAGATAATCTTTGATATTGACTCTCCCTGTAAATACCACATCCTTTACGCCCAGGGTTTCCACCAGGTCAAAGCATTCTTTTGCGTATTTTTCATCCTCATCGGTCGGTCCCATAATCCAGAGCTTCAGATTTTTCACCTGCTTCTTGGCGAAATCAAACGCCTGTATCATGGTTTTGACATCCTTGATCGGAGTCACACGCAGGACGGCTCCGGCATTGATATACTGTTTTTCTTCCTCACTCTTTCCCGGAAGATTCGCAAGCGATTCGGTCGAAATGCCGTTTGGTGTCACACGGATCTTTTCCTCCGGGCATCCCAGTTCAATCTGAAGTTCCTTTGCATGATCAAACAGGCAGGTCACCACATCCGCTGTATTGTACGCAAGCAACGACATCTTCCTGAACTGCTCGATCCAGATGTTCTTATAAATTCCCTTTACCCAGTCTGCTTTGATCAGTTCCTCCTCACGCTCTCTCGTATAAATGCCATGCTCAGAGATCAGCAGCGAGCTTCCATGAAAATGCTTTGCCATACTTCCCAGAATTCCGGCATATCCGGTTGCCACACAGTGATACAGATCTGCTTTTGGCACATCCATCCGCAGCGTCCAGAACATCGGCAGATAAATCGAGCGAAGCGTCCACAGAAAATCGGAAAAATTAATATTCGGGTAATTCCGGTTATAACACTCTCTTGCAATTTCAAAAAAATCCGGTCCCATCAGAAGCTCGTCCACGGAAAGATTCTTTTTATGGAACAGGTCAAAGATTACTCCCCAGTTCGTTTCGCGGTTCAGCACCATATTCAGCAGTTCATCCCGTTCTTTATGCGAAAGATGCACTTTTTTCCCTGACTTTTTTCCTCCGCCTTCCCATTCACAGTCATCCAGATAGACTTCATAAACCTGAGTCAGATTCTCCGGCAGTTCATACACAAACTTTCCCCGCAGAGACCTGTTTGCCACGATGGCAAGCAGGATAAATTCTACATTAGGAAAGGATTTGATCATGCTGTTGATCCATCCGGAAACGCCTCCGACCACATAGGGATAACAGCCCTCTGCCACAATACAAACCTTCATGCTCTACCTCTCTTATTTGCTGTAATGAAGCCCTGCCGTCTTCACCTGAATTTTCACTGTCGTATCCTCTGCACAGATCAGGTATGCCCCTTCTTCAATCTTCGTCTGTGTACCGCCTTCTATGTCTGCGATCTCTTCGCCATGCGTTCTGAGAACAAACCAGCTCCCCGCACGCGAGGTCTGCAGAGTGATCTCATCCTCGCTCCGGCTCTGGGAAAAATCCAGATTGAGGAATGTTCTCGTTCTTACATTACTTTCTGAAAGCGTCGTACTGTCAAAGACTGTAAAATTTTTCCAGTAAGTGAGCAGATTGCTGGAAAAGTGTTTCTGCATGATCTGCCATCTGTCAGTATCACGCTCCGGCCAGAAAATATCCTGCATGTTCAGCATGACATTCGTATAGCCTAAGGCACTCTGAATGCTCCGCATTCGGATATCGTCACTGTAGTGATAGTTCATTCCGTCACTTGTCACAGTCTGCAGTGTCACCTCATCTGTATAATAAGACACAACCGGTTCCGCTTCGGTATATTCACATACCAGTGTACTTACATCCTTCAACATTTCTGTATTCAGCTCTTCCTGTACGGTATTCAAATTCTGTTCTTCCACAAACGCCGCTCCGTATCGGTAGCTGCTGCCGGATTTCCGGAAAAATTCTGCATCCTGAGCCAGCTTATTATTCAGTGATTCTGCGTTTTTATACTGCAGAGAGAGCCCTGCCTCTGCATTCTGCTCTTTCATCTGTTTCAGGTAAAAGACCAGATCTTTGTTGTCCGGTACCGCTCCATCCCCATAATCTGCCTGCGGCTGCATAAAACAGGTCATTTTCATTTTACCCTTTTCCACAATCGAAACCAAGGATGGCCACATAATATCTCTGCCAATTCCCGTAACCTGCTGGCCATAAAGCTCTGCCATTGTTTCACTGTTCTCGTCTGCAAATGCAGGAAAATTCACCATGGACAGATTCTGTGCATTCACTACCGGGTATAAATAATATTCGGATGCCTCCGTTACCATACCATCCAGCAGGCCAAGCGCGGTACTGTCCTTCATATAGTCCCCCACTACCGCAAATACGCTTCCGCCTGCAATTCCATTTCGCCAGATAATGGTTGGAAGATCTTCGTTATTAACGCTCACATTCAGCCCTGTCTGATCCAGAAGCCCTACCATATATGTTTTGGTGCCGCTTCCCACCTGATACCATGGCACTTCCAGTGCAAGATCCTGCCGTTCTTTTTCCTCCTCTGGTGTTTCATATACCACCTCTCCGCCAAGCAGAAGCCCTTTAAAAAGTTTTACCCCTGTCAGTTCTGTGCTCTCGTTTACCACCTTGTAGATTCCAAGAAAATCCTGTAATTCTTCATTATTTTCTATATTTTCAGGATCTTCCAGACAGCCAAATACAATAATTACACCTTTTCGAACCAGCTTTTCCAGCGTTTCCAGATTATTCCCCCGTGCATGCTTCTCTGATTCCAAGATCAGCATACCCGGCAGTTTTTCCAGATTTTTCGGCAATTCCTCCATTGAAGCGTACACAGCCAGATCCCATTTTGCATAATCACACCATCTGTCCACAGACTGCGCCATCTCTCCCGCTGCATTCCCTATAAAAAGGACATAGTTTCTATCCGTTTGTATTTTCGAAGTCAGATCGATCTTCTGCTTCTCCCATGCATTCTCTCCATCTGCCTCCCTTGCCGTCAGATTCGAATTCACATTATAGGCATTCTGGCGATCCCGGAGAACCATAGAGAACTGAAATAGAAACAATAACACAAACATCATGATCGCAATACTGAAAAAATTTCTTTTTGAAACCATTCTTTTACTTTTTATCCTCCTGTGCCTGGACCTGGTTATATCCATAATCTATTGCAAAATTGTACTGATGGTACATATTCTGAGGCATCACATAACAGATAAAATCTTCCGACTCATAATAAACTTTCATATCATTGGGATATTTGGCCATAAAAGCCTGTGCCCAGTAATACATTCTGGACATCAGAATCCATCTTCCCTCTCCCTGGTACATGCTGATACCTCCGGAATTCGGCAACGACTGGCTGGCACCTTTTTTCGAAATGGACTGACCGCTTCCTGCATACGTCACAGAATAATCCAGCGGGATTTTTTCTATAAAGAAATAAACATTTTTGGTCGGAATAATAATCTCGGTATCCTTCTTCAGGTTCTCCTGTTTTCTCAGAAAAGTAATCGTCTCATAATGCCATCCATGATCCAGTCCCATCTGAGTCTCGTCATTCGCAGACACGATCGTCCACGTTTTATCCTCGTTCTCTTTGATAATATTAGCAAGACAGGTCAATGCGCCGTTGGATACATATCCAGATGAAAAATCGGATACCTTCATCCATCCCTGGCTTATACACCCCACAACAAGCCCCACTGTTATCATAAACGAGATTGGATCCAGACAAATCTTTAACACTCCCTGCATAAACAACAGAGAAATTATTCCATCAGCCAATACGGTCAGGGCTGCTGCCAGCAGGTATGTGTAATAAATACTGCACCTCGCCGGATCCATCAGCACCGGCAGTCCCAGATTTCCCGCGCAAAGCAGCAGGGTAAGAATTCCCATACACAGGCCGACTGACAACAGCATTTTACCATAACCGGCATTTCGTATCACACAAAATACGATTCCAAGAACAATAAGGCATGCTATTCCGGCCAGTATTGCATAAGAAGGCCATTTCGTCGGAGTGTTTATGACAAAATCCCAGATACGCTGTGCCATCATCTTCCAGGTATTTTTTATTTTTTCCGGTATCCGTGCTATTTTTTCAAGTACAGATTTCATCTTTTCTGTCATCGACGGCTTTGGTGCTTCTGTTGTATTTTGTACCACTTCTTCTCCCGAGCCGCCATCCTGATTTGCACTGTTTTCCTGAAGCTGCGCCGCAATTTCTTCCAGACTTCTGTTTTGTACCGACAGATTTCCCGTTTTAACCTGGTCTGCTGTGTCTGTCTTTTTTCCACCACTGATTACACTAAGACCCCACCCAAGAGATCCCTGCATCGGTGTGCCTCCTGCAAATGCAATTGCCATCGGTAATACTGCCAGAAACACACTGATGATACCGGTAAGCATAATCCGTCTGAAATATTCCTTGTTCAGAAAATGTGTGCAAAACCCTATCGCAATACCGATGCAGCAAAGTCCCGCTATCATCGTTCCATAAAAATGGATTGCCAGTGTTAATGAAAATGCCAGTGCAAAATTGCCAAGAATAATTTTTGTTTCTTTTGTTTTCAGCTGTTCTTTTTCGATCTGAAAAAACCGGATCAGAAAATACACCGATGGAATCACAAAAATCATTCCAAATTCCTGAGGAAGAGACGAATAAAATCTGGAATACGTCTGTCTTGCCCAGAAGCTTCCCAGTATATAAATCAGAGTTCCCGCATACGGCAGATATTTCGATTTGCACAACATTTTCAGCATTGCAAGGAATACCATATGAATAAAGAATACCTGGACAAGATAAAACAGGCACAGGATCATATACGTATCTATCCTGAAAACCGTATGCAGATAATAAATCATACAATGAAACCCAAATGGGTACACACCGCTTACAAAAAGATTCCCGCGGCTCATCTGATTGATCCAGTTCAGATGCACCGGTATATCGGATGCCCGGTATCCGTAAGTAAGAACCAGCTGTCTTCCGTACACCCAGAAAAGTGCGAGCAGCACTGCTCCTGTCAAAATCCACTGCAGTACATCACATACTACTTCTCTGTAAAAAATTCCCCCTGTTTTTCTACCGGACACCGTCAATTTTCTTCCGATTCTGAAGATTGCTTCTTTTACTCCCATGGTTCCCTGGAGCAGTTTTCGGAAGACTTCCCCATTTTTTTTAATCAATGCTTTCGGGGAAATACGATTCACACGACACCCGATCAGTACGCTTAACAACGCAGTCACCAGACACAGCGTAAACACATTGGAGATGTGCATCAGCTGAAGGGTAAATACAATATTAATAATATAAAAATTTCCAAACGTATAGCACATCAGGAACTTCTCTGACAATCTTCTGCCTTTTAAAATCCTGCGGAACATAACCGCCGGAAGAAACACTGTGATCCCTGTATATGCAGCAAATATTTTTATAAACTGTAGTATCATCAATGTTGTCATTGACATGTCTGCTCATTCCTTTGCTCTACATAAATGTTCGAATCAGTTCCAACGTTTCATTATCGATCGTAATATCAAGCTCCCTCAGTTCTTTCATAACCCGAAAAAATTTTTCCTTCTCACCACATGAAAAATACAGCTTCAGTTTGCAGGTATAGCTGGACAACACTCTTGGATACTGTTCCATCGCCCGGTCGCACCATACCTCACAGGCTGCATAATCTTTTGTCTCCAGCAGACGTAAGCAGATTTCTTCGTATACGGTACTGCTGATCTTTCCTTTATCCAGCTGCCAGGCTGTTTCCAGTACATCCTTCATTTTTTCTGCCATCGAATGCTGTTCCAGATCCGTGAGAATCTTCTGTTCCAGGATTGGATTCATATACTCTGCCAGCCGGATGCAGTTCTCCGTCTGCTGTTCATTTTCTTCCTGGCACAGCAGATATTTTTCCTGCACGCCGCTTCGGAAATCATTCAGCACATCCTGCAGGATGGACGCTGCATAGTGCGATGTCTCCGAGTCCTCACTGTTCAATGCCAGTGTAATCGAAGCCAGGGATTTCCGGTAGTCTCCCCGGATCACATTCATCATTAAGGTACGGAGACTTTTCCTGTCCGAAACCTCCAACGCCTCTTCCAGCGAAACCATATTTTTTTCCACATCCTCGTCCGGATGCAGAAATTTCTCTGTATGATCCTTGCTGAACACAACATCGGACAGATCCACTCCTCCGAAGGAAAAAAGTTTATAGAAAAAGAACGCAAGCAAAATAAACGTCGGGCCGATGACCGGACACAGCAGCATCATCACTGCTTTCATCCAGACACTCCCCAGCTTTTCTTTTCTTCTTATGTGATTCCAGATCAGATAGATCAGGACCGTACAAAGATTTATGATCAGTATCAGAATAAACAGTCTCATTCTTTGTGACATACCGCCATCTTCTCCACATTTTCTGTTTGATAACCAAGCTTTTCAAATCGTTCCTGCACAACATCCGCATTTTCTTTCGTGGTATTGGTCAGGAGTAAATACATCCTTCCATCCGACATCAGTCCCAGATAGTCGCTGTCTCGCATATGCGAAGCCATCTGCTCCGCGCACTCCAGATAATTCTCCTGTGCAGCATTTACCTTCAGCAGCACACATTCCACCAGGTTCTTTCTTTCCGCATCCATATACGCCTGAACCAGAGATTCAAAAGCATCTGTCTCAAGAAGCCTTGACCCCTGCGTATAACGCTTTTCTTCCAGTGCCTGCATATATCTCTGGGAACGCAGCACCGCATTTTGGATCAGATAGCTGACAACGGTAAGGAAGTTGGCCTGTCCCAGTGTCATTTTCTCCCAGCTAAGCCCCCAGAGCATGATCATCATCTGGATCTGACCGCCTTCGTAGACTGCCCGGACCATCAGCGGATAGCGCTCATCCATTGTTTTATTGATATACACCTTCTGCTCTGACAGGTCTTCATAGATTTCCGTCATCTCTTTATAACGGATCGAATTGCCAAGGCTTCTGGCTTTCCCGGAACTTGCCGAAAAAATACGGGCATAATCTTTGTTGACCACGTTGTAGATTGCCACATCCTGTGTCTGCATCAGCTTTTCCAGCATCTCTACCGCATAGAATATAACTTCATCCGGCATCCTCTGCTCCAGCCCTGCGGTAATACTGTAGATTTTACCGATGCTGTCTCTGTGATCCACAAGCTGCTGTTCCATGACAGTTTTCACCCGGACATTACTCTGATTGATATCCCGGATATCTGCGATCTGGCGGCTTAAGTGTTCCTCCAGTTCTGCCTGTTCCAGCTTCATCGTCCGGATCTGATCCCTCATATATCCGACTACCAGCCCCAGAATAAACAGCTGGGCAATCCATACATAGGTATTGTAATCGATCAGCACCTCAAAACCACTTCTGGTATACATCTGCCGGAACATATAGCCGGCCACAGCCAGAATAGCAGAAAAGGTGGCCTGCTGCTGCCCATAGATAATGGCAAACAGCAGCACGTACAGCAAAAAAGGATCCAGATTGGCAAAATACTGGCTTCCTACTGTCCGGTTATTCATCATAAAAAACGGAATGAAACAAACCATGTTTTCAAAAAACGGGAATAATGCTGTAATCAGCCACTTCCATTTGTCCAGCATTCTCTCCCACCACGGTGCTTTCCGCTCGTCTTCATTCAGAAACACCGCCTGATGCTTCTTCATATAGTCAGTCATGCGCTTTACATTCTTCTGGATATCTCCAAAAGCATGCACGCCAAATTCTTCTTCAAACCGTCGTCCCGACAGCACGCAGCGCCCGCTGCCACCCGGTACCTCCACCAGGTTTGACTCTCCTCCGATTTCTTTCTGTACCATAGCGGCCAGCTGCATTTCACTGACGATATCATTTGAGGACAGATGGTATTTTGCATATTTGTGATGCCCCGTCTTCACGATCTGATAGATATATTCTACTGCATCTTTCTCGTCAAGCACGGAAAAGGTATGATCCAGTTCCGCCTTGATATGTCCGTCCTTCATACATTCCAGGCACATCCGCGACACAATGTTATCGACATTCTTTTTTTCTTTTGGAATGCCGTACAGATGATCCAGCCGCAGTACCACAATGTCCATATTCCGGTTCAGTCTGAAATTTTCGCACATCTCTTCTGCCTGAGACAGCGTATCTGCTTTCTGCCCCGATCCGGAAAAAGCTTCGTCCTCCTCTATATCATTTGCATAGTTTCCGCTGTATATTTCGTCAGAGGAAAGAAAGATCACCCTTCCTTTTCCTGCTACGGATGACGCCACCAGAATATTGACCAAGTGAGACATAAAGTGAACCGTCTCCCGTTCTTCCCCATTCCAGTTATAATTCGTATCAAATGCGCCTGTAAGGATCGTCACATCTGCATTGACACTGTTCAGAATATCATCCAGATTTTCGCAGTCATAGGAAAAATCATATCTTTCAAATACTTTTTGATATTTATTATGGCGGTATTTGTCTCCCGTCAGAAGAAATACTCTGTGTCCTTCCTTCCTCAGCTTCAGGATCATGCTGTCCATCAGTCTGCCGGAACCGCCAATAAGCAGAATATTCATCTTTTTTCCTTTCTGCGGCAAAGCGGACAGCCGCAAGCTGCTTCACTACTTTCGCTCAAACGACGATCTCTCTGGAAAGATCTGTTCCAGGGCAGCGTTCACTTCGTGCTTTACCTTTTCAAAATCAATTTCATGATTGCTGTCATTGATGCAGACGATCTTCTTTTCCTGTCTGCTGATCGCTTTTACCAGCTTTTTATTATACACTTCTATATCATAATATCCACACCATTTTCGCACGTTTTCCGGCACAAACTCCCCGCTCAGCTTCTGATATTCCCGCAGAACATACTGATTTACATCATCTTTATGGCGAAATGGATGGGAGCATACCCGGTCAAGCAGTTCCGGTTCCATGTCCCACAGTTTCCGATAAGTATCTTTTAACAGAGGCGATGGGCCATGCACCGTATAAAATCCGGTAAACCTCGGAAATGCCAGTTCCAGCATATTGTAAAAGAAATACATCGGCGGATATCCGATATGAAAGTATGCTCCCGGCTGCTTTTTGATATTGCTGTATTTATCAAAATATTTTGCCAGCACCATGGTATTGTTCAGATAGATATATGGCATGACCGGATTATCGATATTTGCCACATCAGGCTGCAATGCCAGCATATCTACTGGCTCTCCATTCTTAAAAAAATCTTCCTCATAAACCTGATTCGTCAGAAACATATCATCGTTAAAATAGACAAACTGTTCTGCCAGATCCGGAATCCGATGCAGATTCCATTCGATTGTATGCGAATTAAAGGTCGGCCGATACTCCCGCGGAATAAAGTCCTCATGATTTACGACACGAAGCTTTGGATGATCCGTATTCAGCCACTTTGGCAGATGCCCCCAGGTCACAAAGTGGATCTTTCTCACCCACGGGGCATACTTTTCCACGCCGCGGAACCAGTACTGCAGATTGTCCCAGTCCCGATATCTTTCTTTTCTGTCGTCTACATCTGCCACGATGCCAAGGTGCTTCCTTGTTTCCTGTTTTTCTTTCTGCCACCTGTCATCACTTCCATCCACCCAGGTGATGACAAAATCAATTTCCTGTTTTCCTTTTTCTGTCGTACTCATTTTTATTCCCTTATCCAAGTATCTGTCTGCCTAATATAAGGACTCTTACCACAAGGTTTTCTTCTCTTTTTCATCTGTTACATAATACCTCACCGGCAGCCTTTTTTCCAAAACATCACGATCTTTAGTATAGCATATATTATTTTTATGTGAAACGCCTATCACAGAAAATTAACAGAAGGCTATATTACCGAATGATAGCAGGACGCCCGCATGGAAATTCCTGCGTCCACCTAGTCCTTCTGACAGATGTGCGCTCCATACGGATTTCATCCGTCTGGAATCGTACATCTGTCGCGGACATGTGGACACTGGAACTTCCATGCGGGCTGTGCTGTAAAAACGACTATTCAGGTAGGCACGTAATGAAACACATATCAACTTTATCTCCATGAATCAGTACTATGTGTTACAATCGTATTCCGATTCACAATGTCTCACATCTTCATTTTTATACAATCATGTGAGAATACCCCAGGCGGTCAAAAACGTAGCCGTCACGGCCTTCCTCGGAGGTGTAGTCTTCTCCCTCGGCATCCTGATACCTCATATTTCCATTGCCATCCAATCCGGCCGGATAAATCTCAATCAGCCTTCCATCTTTATTGATCCGCAGTGTTGTATCTCCTCTGCTGCCTCCTCCTGCCATTCCGACCACCAGTAAAACTCCTATCAATAAAATCCATCCAACTGCGCCAAGTGCACCAATAAAAGTACCAAGCACAAACCGCAGCGGTCCAATCCAGATTCCCCGCAATCCGCATTGAAACAGAGAAATCACAATGACCAATATCATAATGATCGTGTAGGCAGCATACCACGGCTCTTCGTCTTTCAGCTGAATCATTTCGTTATCATACAGCGTGAGTACAAAGCTTGGTACTGCTACCATCAAAAAACAGGGAATTGATACTATTTTTCCCCTTTTTTTCTTTTTCATTTCCCCCACACCTCAGCTTTCTCCCTCTCAGGCAATCTCAGTTCATCGCCGCTCCGGCTTTCGAAGCGGCAGCGTCTCAATGACATGTAAATCATACTGCTTTACCATTTCCTGTGCCATCGCAAGTGCTGCCGGATTCCACACGCGTTCCGGCTGATGGGCATCGCTGCCAAAGATCACATCACAGCCGACCTCCCCCGCCATGCGGAAGAAGTCCGGGTTCGGGTAATGTCTGTGATCCCAGAGTCCCAGGAAGTTCAGTTCGAGCGGAATGGAAAGCTCTTTCGCCTTCTCACAGATCGCATACATCTTTTTCTCGTAGACCTGCGGATCGCCGACATAGTGAATCACATCCGGATGTGCCACATAGGAAAAACATCCGGTCTCCATCGCCTCGATCACCTGGTCACAGTAGCGCTGCAGCGTCTCATCCGAGGAAAACGGCGCAAATACCATCACATCACCAATCTCATTTCCAAGGTTGTGCTGTCCCAGAATATAGTATTCGATCGGATACTGCGCAGTCAGCGCCAGCAGTTTATCAAAATAGGCCGGATAATACTCTACTTCCAGACCCAGATGGATTTCGATGTCCTTTTCGTATTCCTTTTTGAGTGCCAGTATGACGTTTACGTAATCCTCCAGCTGATCCGGCAGCATTTTTGTATGATTGACATAGCCGTCCGGGTAAATCTGCGGCGTATGATCCGAAAATCCCAGAATTTTCAGTCCTCCGCGAATCGCTGCCTCCACGTATTCCCGCTCTGTTCCGCTTGCATGGTGACACCGCCACGTGTGTGTATGATAATTTGCGATCATTTTTTCATCCTCCTCTTGTAAAATCAACTGTAAAAATTATAATCCAATCTGCCAAAAATCACAACATGGGTGAAAAAGGAATAAAAAATTCCCCTTAAGCAGATCACTTTGTCTGTCTAAGGGGAATCCTGTCATGACACCATGAGGGTCATTATTGATTATTTGTAAGCGAAGCGGATTGCGAATATCCGTTTTAATACAGATTCGTCCGCTTCAGCTGGCTACGAATATCCGCTTTAATACAGATTTGCCCGCTTCAGCTGGCTTCTGATCTGCGGTCCGATCAGCATCGCAAGCACCATCTTGATCAGGTCACCCGCAATAAACGGGATCACGCCGGCCATCAGTGCAGCCTGAAAGCCCATGTTTGCCTGATATGCAAGCCATGCAGTACCGAACAGATAGCAGACTGCGGTTCCTGCGATCATGCCAAGCAGACATACGATGCGCTTATTGATGTAACGGTCAATCACAAGGCCTGCGATGATCGCCATCGGAATAAAGCCGATCAGATAACCGCCGGTCGGTCCAAACAGCTTTCCAGGGCCGCTTGTAAAGCCGGAAAATACCGGAAGTCCGACAAGACCGAGCAGCAGATAAACCAGATAGCTGATCGTTCCCTTCATCGTTCCAAGGGTGTACAGGGAAAAATAGATTACCAGATTCGTCAGTGAGATCGGCACCGGTCCAATCGGAAGGGACAGCGGTGCAAGCACGCATGTAGCCGCCGTCATCACGCCGATCACAGCGATCTGCGAGACGGTAAGGCCGCTTTTTGCATTTGATTTTGCTGTAATATCGCTCATTTTTTCTCTCCTCGTTTTCTTTCAGGACACACCGATACAGGCGACCTGAATAGTTTCCGAGTTGTATTATACTTTCCTTTCGCTTAATTGTCAACTCATTCCGTTTTCAAGTTGACAATTAATTTTTTCTCTATTATTTTGTATCTCCTGTCTGCCAAACCAATTACATAGTGAAGTCCTCACATGACTGAAGTCACGTGCTTCCAGACGCTTTAAGCGTCAGACTAAATATCGGCGGATACGCCTGTAACTTAGGATGTGCGCAG
>ERZ824473.535-NODE-535-length-67445-cov-17.049681_pt1 | contig 67445 bp, 58 predicted proteins | sample MGYA00519874_ERZ824473 | MGnify/ENA primary metagenome ERZ824473 (study PRJEB31778, sample SAMEA3449151) | human gut metagenome | biome: human gut; feature: human-associated habitat; material: faeces | place: United Kingdom | collected 2010/2012 ... | reverse complement strand
TTCTTAAAGTTTTAAATGTATCTGGTTTATATGAAAGAACATCATCCATATCTACCGGATTGCAATAAAATTCTGGAGAAGGTTTAAAAATACAAATCCAACGATTATTAACATTTGATGGATTATCATTTAATATCATTTCTTTAGATATATTTTCATAACTTTCTTGGACTGGAGTGGATGCAGTTGGATAATTAACAAATTTACAATCATTTCCTTTACAAATTAGCTCCCCAATACCATATATTTTTCTATTTGTGAAAAAATATATATTATCTCCAGTTTTCATACTACAATAATCAGTAAAGGTAGCTTCAAATGGTATAAAATTTCTTGTAGTTTCAGTTATTGGACTCATATTTGTTGAATAGCAACCATTATATATACAATTTTTTAATATTTCTTGTGCATTATCTTTTCCTAATGAAAAAATATAACCTGCCATAATTACTCTCCTTCTATTTGTTGTTTTATATAACTTGCATTTAACCAAAAACATTTTTTTATTGCTTGTTTACCATCCAATGTTGGATAAGTATCTTGAGCATTTCTAGCATGAGGTCTAACATGTAATATAGGACTCTCTGATATTCTTGGTAAATTATCATATTCATTATTTTTTATTCTTTCAATAGTATCTTCCCAAACTCTTTTTATTTCGGTATTTAAATCTTTTTCTGGTACATTCCAGAACATAGATTTCTTGAAAATTAAAGTGTCTTCATTCACATACTGATATATCATAAATAAATATTTAGTAGTTGAAAAAGTTTCATATAGTTCAGAATCTAACCATGTTTCTTTAACAATCTCAGTATATTTAAAAGTCGGAAAAGACATAGACTCTTTTGGCATACCATCAGGTCTTAATCTAATAGCTTTTATTTTTATGTTAGCTTTTTCAAATTCTTCGATTTTTTCATTTACTACTTCTAACATTCCTTTTGCTAGTAAATATGTAAAAGATTTATTAGTTACCTGATATGGAATATTAAATTTATGCTTTAAGAACTCTATATCTTGATTATAATAGGGTTCTAGTTTACTAATAATATATTGTTCTAGAGTTTGTTCTTTTAAGATATTAGCATCTTTTATAACAGACTCATATTTTTCAGTTTTATTTACAATATAGTGGTTTAGAATATAAGACATATAAGAATTTTTTAAACAAAAAGCTCTTTGCATTGCTTTTTCAGTACTAAAAGGTTGTTCTCTTAAAGAGTTTGCATTAGCGCCTTTAGTACAAGCACCTAAATAGTTTGTATCACTTTCAGATATTTCTTCTGCCTTACCATTTTTTATCTTATCAATAATTATTTTATAATCATTTTTTATTATTTCTAAATCTTCTTCTGGAAATTGAAATAGTTTAATGTAATTTATTAAATAATCTAATCTTTCTTTATTTGGTTCGTATAAATAATAAATTAAAAGCATTAAGGCACATTTCTCATATACATGGCTTTTTAGAAAATCTTCTTCTTTATAATCTTTCATGTAGTTAATAATAGTAAGTACAAGTCTTTCTTTTGCTCTTAAGTCACCGTTAGATTTTATAGTATATGGAGTAACTTTTAATTCAACTCCAGCTTCATTAAAATCTGCCTCAGAATTACTATTTATATCATAGAAGAAAAAATGTTTTTCTATTAATTGACCTAATGACCCTTTTGATTTAGGGTTATTATAGTATTCAAATAATACAGCTCTGTCTTCATCTGTAATATTAGGGTCATTTAATAAAATGTCTTTAAATGTTTTTTCTTTTAGATTAAGTGCATATTGAACTATTGATTCTTTTGAACTTCTTATATAGGGTAAATTATCCATAATATTCTCCTTTGAGCATATTATACAAGAAATTGTAGAAATGGGCAAGGATATGTAGAAAAATTGTAAAGAATGTGATAAGATACAGATAAACGAAAAGGATAAATTTGAGAGGTATGGTTATGAAAATAAAATGCTTATTATGTGGCGATATAATTGAATCAAAGAGTTTGCATGGTTTAGTAACTTGTAAATGTGAATCGTGTTATATTGATGGTGGGAGTTATTATTCACATATAGGTGCAAAGGATTTTAGCAAGATAGTTAAAATCTTTAATGACGGAATAGAAGTTAAAGGTAATGACTAATATGAAAATAACAAAAGAAAAGCAAGATAATAGTAATTATATAATATAAAATTATTTTGCTTTTTTTGATAATAAAATACAAGTTTCGACATAATTTTAAAAAGATATGTGATATATATTATATATAATATTAACATAGTAATAACGATTATAACATTTGGATTATATAAAGTTTATTAAGGAGACACTTATGGAGGAGGAAAAATTAGAAGATATAGATTTTACAAGAGAAAAAGCAAAAGAATATATAAAAAGTGGTGATATGATAAAAGCTGAAATAATACTCCGAAACTTATGGGAAAATTCAAGCAAGAATGATGTCTATTTATTATATGATTATGGAGAAGTATTAAGGAATAATGGTAAACCAGATGAGTTTATAAAGATATGTAGAGAACATGCAAAAAATAAAAGAATTATTAATAATGAATATATAATAAGATGCTTGTGCTGGTGCATATATGGTGTTTACATTAAGGATTTTGTGAAAAATGAAGAGAGTAATTTTCAAGAATTTATTAAAGAAGCAACATTCATAAAAAACAATAGTAAACAATTTCCAAAAGATAGAGATTACTTTAATCCATATGTTTTAACTATATTTAAAGTAGTTAGAGTATATTTGAAAAGTGCAAGTGTTAATTATAAAGAAGTTTTAAGATGGATTGAAGCATTAAATCCTAATGAACTATCAGAAGATGTATTTAATTTTCAAGATGATAGTGGTCAAGAAAGAGAAATGGCATCTAAAAAAGAGTTTTATTACCAATATAAAACAAAAGCTTTAGAAAAATTACAAAGATACGAAGAATGTATTACTACTTGTGAAGAGGCCCTAAATAATATAGAAAGATTTCATTATAGAAATGATGTATGGATTAAGTCAAGATTATATTTTAGTAAGTGTATGGAAGTGGACGAGGAAAATTTAGAAAGTGAAATCAATAAGTATAAAGAGTTAGCATTTGAAGAACATCACTGGTTTATGTATCATAAAGTATCATCAATGTATTGGCGATTTGGAAAGATGGATGAAGCTTTGCTATATGCTAATAAAGCGTTAAATTGTAATTTTAAATATGAAATGATGAATAGACTTTTACAGGATATAGCACTTTTATGGGAAAATAAAGGAAACTTAATAAATGCAAAATTGTATTATGAAGCTAGTGCTTATTATAGAAATAGAGAGGGCTGGAGATTAACAGAAGAATTAGAGTTTGCAATTAAGAAATATAATCTAAATCTTAAAAATAAACCTAATATAAATTTGTTACAAAAAATAGCTTCAGAACATATTCAAAGTATTCAAGGAATAAGAGAACATTATGTGGGTAAAATATGTAATTTAAATGAAACTTTTGGTTTTATTAGTTCAGATAAATTTAAGGAAAATATATATTTTAAAACAAAAGATGTAATAAACTCAAGATTTTTAGCTATGAATAAAGTAGCAGAGTTTGAAGTGGTGCAAACATCTAAGGGAAATAGAGCAATAAATGTAAAAATTAGGAGGGAAAATAAAAATGGCAGAAATATGTATAAATGAAAATGATATAAAACCACTTATTGAATCTTATAAAAAAGTTAATAATAGTTTTAATTTGTATTCTTTTTCAGAACTAAAAGGAAATAAAATGGTGTGCAAGTTTTTTATAGATAAACAAGAGTGTAGGATAGATATTTGGATTAAGAAAAATAGTGTAAAAATTATGCCTGCTAAAAATCCAGATTATGCAAATAAATTAATAGAGTATATAACTAAAAAAACACAAAATTCAAATGTGCAGGGAACACAAGTGGTATTTAAATTTAATAAAAGCATGCTGGATTATTTATTAAGTAAGATTGATGACGAATTTTGTGGTCTTATTACATATACAAAGAATGATAATATAATTAGATTTAAAGGGTATAATGGAGATGTAGTAACATTTACTTATTATGAAAATAAAGTCAAAGCGATGATTCAAGCTAAACCATTAGTAACTTTTGGAATAATTGTTAATATATTAACAGAAATAACAGATATATCTATTGATGAAATAATAGATATAAATAAAACTTTAGTAAATGTTAATATGCCAACTGACAAAATAAGAGAAAAAATGAAGAATGTATTAAAAAATTCTTATACATATTTAGATGAAGCTGTATTAAAGTCAATTTCAGGATCAATTATTTTATTACAACAGAATAATTATAGCGAGGACTATACAGGACATGTTACAGGTGTATTTAAAGCTTTAGAAGGATATTTAAAGAAAGTTTTGAATAAAAAATATAACTATATAATAAAGAAAAAACAAAGTTTTTCTATGTTTTATAAAGATAAAGGGAACCCTAGTAAAATAGATTCAGACATTAATCTCACACAAGATGAAAAAGATACTTTAAATAAACTATATACAATCTATAGTGATAAAAGAAATGTTTATTTACATAGTACTGTAGATCCATCCCAAATGAGAATAATTGAAAAAATAAGTGAAGCAAGAGATTTAGCAGATGAAATATTAAATGAGATTGAAAATTCATATAATGTATTTTTTAAAAGAAAATAAGGAGATTGAAATGGGAGAATATGAAATATTTACATTTGAAGAAGATATTAATGAAAATGTTGTTTTCTTAAATACAACAGAAGATTTATACTTTTTACAAGATGAAATAATGGAAAATATAAACATTAAAAATAAACAAAATAAAACTGTTCTTGTGGATTTGCTTTTAAGAAATGGATTTACTTTTAATAGATACATTTTGTTGAAATTTGATAAAAATAAGAGCTGTAGAAGTTTTATAATAAATCCAAGAGAAGTTTCAGAAAAAATAAAAATGAAAATTGAAGAGTACTTAAAAAATCATAACGAATTATTATACTCTAGCTCCCTTAGTAAAAGGGAAATTGATTTTATTATAAATAAATAGGAAGAAGAAATGGAGTTTTAAATGTTAAAATATTTGGAAGGATTATCTAAAAAAGAAAGTATAATAATACATGATGGAAAAAATATAGATATATATGAATTATATATTAATAAAGATGAAGAAATTTTAGATGAATGGGCACATCATTTTAGAAAACAATATTGTGATGATGGTATGTTAGATAAATTAGTAGAGGGTACCGGAATGAGTAAACAAGAATGGCTATTGGCTAATAAATTTCCAAGTGATAAAGTTGCACCTGGACCATCAACAAGAGCAGGAGACTTTGGAGAATTACTAATTGCCGATTATATAGAATATATTCATTCATATTATGTACCTAGAACTAAATATTCAAACAAGATTAATCCAAACACATCTCAACAAGGCTCAGATGTAATTGGACTAAAAATGGGAGAAAAAGAAAATGTAAATGACGAATTATATGTTATAGAGGTAAAAACTAGAGCCAGTAAGTGTAAAGAGACAGAAAATAGATTACAAAATGCAATAGATGATTCGAGCAAAGATATAGAAAGATTGGCTTTTTCATTATCTGCTATGAAACAAAGGTTGATAGAATTAAATAAAGAAAATGAAAGTAAAATTGTACAGAGATTTCAAAATGGTGTAGATAGACCATTTAAAACCAAATATGGTGCAACTGCAATTTACACAACTGAAATGTTAGACTTAGAAAAAATAAGAGAAATAAAAGTAATAAATGAAAAAGATTCACTAGACTTATTTATAATACACATTGATAATTTAATGAGTTTTATCAATGAATTGTATAGGAGGGCAAGTATATGCTAATAGGGAATACATCTCAATATTACAAAAAACTGACTAGTTCTAATGCAAAAATGGAAGAGTATGACATTGATAATAATGATAGAATAGCCATAGATAAACCTATAGAAAAAGTATTTTTAACTGCAATAGGTATTATAGGCGAAGTGTCAGCTAATATCCAAAGAAATGAAAATGAAATTGATCAAATTTTAAATACAAATAGAGATGAATTATTGTTTTCTGCAAAATTTATAGAAGATTATAATAATGGAAATATAAATGTTAAAAATAAAAATTTATATTTAATAATTTCTGCTGTAGCATATTATTTAGCTAATAATATAGGAAATTCTAAAGTATTAGTTAGTAAAATAAACCTAGACGAATTAGATTTAAATTTAAATGGATTAGATTATGCAATAGTAAAATTACTAAAAGATGAATTTGATACTAGTGATGAAGAAAAATATCAAGGCAAATATTTTTCATATTTAATAAATATGAAAGATAATTTAGAAAATTTTTTTAAAGAATATTATGTATTAAATTGTGACGAAAAAAAGAAATTTAGAGCTAAAGTATATAATGAAGGAACTGATGAAGAGTTACTTTTTGTCGATATATTGTTGACGATATATGATTTAAAAATTAGAAATTCTTTTATTAAGTTATCAAACGAGTACATTAATATAGAAAATGACGAGTTTAAAAGAAAATTAATAGAAAATAATAAAATAAAAGAATTATGGCCTTCTCAAAAAAATATTGGAGAAAAAGGAGTATTCAAAGGAAAATCAGCAGTTATACAATTGCCAACAGGATCTGGCAAAACAAAGTCATTAACAATATTATTGTCTACATATTTTTTACAGACTTCAAAGAGAATTGCTGTGATTGTTGCACCGTTTAGAGCCCTTTGTAGAGAAATTAGTAATGACTTGATGAAAGATTTTGGAAATAATGATAGAATAAAAGTAAACGAAATGAATGATATATTAAATGAAGAAAATTTATTTACATTTGAAAATAATCTAAAAACAGTTATAATTCTTACTCCGGAAAAACTTACTTATATACTAAAAAAGCAAAAGGATATTATAAATGAAATAGGATTAATAGTATTTGATGAAGGACACATATTTGATGAATGGAAAAGAGGAATTAATTATGAACTATTAATATCTAATTTAAAATTGTTACTTAATGAAGATACTCAAAAAGTATTGATTTCAGCAGTTGGGTCCAATTTAAATACAATTAATAAGTGGCTAAATGGAGAAGAAGGTGTAACAATAAAAAATAATCTAATTACATCAACAGAAAAAAGTATATGTTTTGTGAATTGGCAAAATTTTGAAAGTGATTTATATGGATATTTAAATTTTTTAAATCCTTTAAATATGGAACTAGAATTTTATGTACCTAGAGTAATTAAGAGAACGTTATTAAATAAAAAGCCCAGAGAAAGAAAAGATAAATATTTCCCTTCAGTAAATCTTCAAAATTTTAAGGGGGAAGATAATGACATTGCTATATATTTGGGAATAAGATTATGTATTAAAGGTTCAACAATAGTATTTTGTGGGACTAAAACAACTGCAAGCAAAATCCTTAAAAGAATATTAGATTTAAGTGAAAGAAGTTATGATATAAGTAATTTTAAAAAATCTAGCAAGACAAATGAAATAGAGAAATTGTGCCATATAATTAGTAAAAATTATGGAGAAGAAAATGAATATTTTAATGGGGCTAAACAAGGTATATTTATACATCATGCAGATATTTCAAATGGGATAAAAATATCTTTAGAATATGCGATGAAACATAAATTAATATCTTTTTTAATATGTACTTCAACATTAGCACAAGGTGTTAATTTACCAATAAAGTATTTGATTATGACTAGTATTTATCAGGCTGGTAATTTAATTAAATCAAGAGATTTTAACAATTTAATTGGTAGAGCTGGTAGACCAGGAATGTATACTGAAGGAACAGTTATATTTTCTGACCCATATGTATATACATTTAAAGACTATAGATATTATAATAAGTATACACATAGATGGAATCAATATAAAAACTTGATAATGAATACGGAACAAGAATCTGATAATATGAGTATGTTTATGGAAATGGATGATAATGTTACATTAGATATCATAAATTCATATTATAATGGAGATATAGAAACAGCGTTAACAGAATATCTATTGACATTTGAAAAAAGTCAAAGAGAAAAAGAAAAAAATAGAATAAATAATATTATAAGTCTATTAAGTCCAATAGAGAATTTTATAATGAGTTATTTAACTAAAGAAGATTTAGAAGATAATAAGGAAAATATTGCAAAAATTGCTACAGAAACATTAGGATACTATTTATCTAAAGATGAAAAAAAAGAAAATATAATTAAACTATTTATGATAATAGCAAAATTTTGTTTAGAAAAAGTCCCAATGTCAGAAAAAAGATATTTATATAGTGAAAATGTATTTGGAGTTAAAGATAATGAAATTATTGAAAATTATATAAATGAAAACTTAGAAAAGATTATAAATAGTAAAGAAACTGAAGAATTATTTGATAATTTATATAATTTGATTGAAATTTTAAAAAAATATAGTGAAGAAATTAGGGACATATCTAAATTATGGATAAATGGACATTCATATAAAGTAATAATGAAAAATACTAATAGAAATTTAGAAATAAATGAATGTTTAAAAATGTGTAATAATATAATTAGTTATGAGATACCGTTAATTGTAAGTGCTGTACAAGATAATTTGAAATCTAAAATAGATAATAATAATTATATATTTGACATATTTGATTTACTTATAAAACAGCTGAAGTATGGACTTAAATCAGAAGTTGCAATAAAAATTTATGAATTAGGATTTTCAGATAGAGAAGTTGCTAAAGAATTAGAATATTATTTAGATAATAATATTCCAATAAAACCTAATATTTATAATGTTAAAGATTTATTATTGGAAATAAAAGAAGAAATATTAGAAATTTTGGATAAATATCCAAGTGTATTTAAATATCAATTAGATTTATTAGAAAATAAATAAAAACAGAGAAAAATAAAATTTTCATTTAGATACTGTTGTAACTATTATAGTTTTCGAGAAATATAAAAAAGTAATAAAATACCAGAAGAAAATTAAAAATTTTCTGGTATTCTATTTGAATTTCTATTTTCAAAATTTTGAAAAATATATTTAATTAATTATCAAAACTACTACTAATCAGCTGCACACCATCACAAAAACCATTCCTATAATACTTCTCATTCCAATAGAAAATATAATCCATAAAATTCTCATCAAGAAAATCAAGCTGTTTCTTAACATACTTTTTATTTTGCTCAGGAACATTTTTCAAAATCCTCTCAGAAATCTCATCAAAATAGACAAAATGCTTTCTATCCTCATCACAAGTCAAAGAACATAAATCATCCTCTCTAAACATTAACCAATCTTTTAAAATATCATCATTAACTTCTCTTAAATTATTCATAATCTAAATCCTCCTAAAAATTAAAATTTTTCATTTTCCAAAAGTATCCACAAGAGCCAATTTTGTAAGAACAAACGTACTACACCCATTGGGTAAAAATTGGGTAAAATCTTCTCCAAAAACACCCTAAAAATGCACAAATGTTCTACAAACCAAAACTCTTGCAAATACTGAAATACCAACAAAAACTCTAATTTTCACAAAACTACAAAAATCGGTCAAACCTCGCTCATAACCCGAAGGTCCTACCTCACCAAAACCAAAAACTCCCACCCATCCAAATCCCATCAATCGCCACTCCCCAAGCATTGACACATCCCCAAAAAAATAATAAAATAAGAAAAAAAAGAAAGGAAGCCTCCAATGAACACATCAAAAACAGAAAGCATAGCAATAAACGCAATAACAAACGAAATAAACCAATACGACAACCTACAAGAAAACTTACGAAAAAGAGACAAAGAACCAGTATGGGATGGAAAAATAGAACTATACAAAAAAGACAGCAACAAAACAACAGACATAGTAGGAATAATACCAGTACAAGTAAAAGGCCAAAATATAAAACAAAAAAACAAAATCCAAACACAACAAAAAACAAGAACAAATAAACACACACAAGAACAAACCAAAAACGAAGCCTACTACAACGTAAAAATATCAGACATCGAAAACTACAGAAAATCAAACATTGGAGCAATCTATTTCATTATAGAAATAGACGAATACAGAAACTCACAAATATATTACAAAGTATTCAATCTAAAAACAATAGAACAAATATTAGAAGAAAACAAAATAAAAAATTGCAAAACCAAAAGAATAAAATTCGATCCTTTAGCAAAAAATAAACTAGTATCAATATGCATAGATTTTATAAACGACTTAAAAATATATAAAGAAATAAAACCCCTACCACAGACAGAAGTATATGATAAAAAAGTAGTATGTTATAACTACAATACAAAATATGAATTAGAAGAAATAAAAAAATCCAACAAAGTATTTTTTGAAACAAATGCATATAAAGAAGCAAAAGAAAAATTAGAAAAACAGAATATCGTTATTTTACATGGAGAACCATGGGTTGGAAAAACTACAACAGCAAGAAAATTAGTATCAGACTATATAGAGCAGGGGTATATGTTTATATACGGGAATGTAGATGATTTACAAAATATAAAAGAACAGGTTGCTATAGATGAAAAAATAATTTGCTTATTAGATGATTTCTTGGGATCAAATGTTGAATATTTAGAAAAAAATATAGCAGATAGCACATTGGATAAAATAGTTGGAATTTTTAAAAATTCTAAAAATAAAAAACTTATTTTTACAACAAGAACTTATATATACAATAATGCTAAAAATCTGTTTTATAAATTTTATAAATCAACAAGTATAAAAGATGAATATTTAATAGATGTAACAAATTATAGTTATGAAGAAAAAGGAAATATTCTATATAATCATATGAAAATAAATAATTTACTGGGAACAGAAACTCATAAAAAAATTGTAGAAGATGAATTTTATGTGGATGTTATTACAAATGATAATTTTAATCCGGGTGTAATATCTCTTATATGTGAAAGGTTAAAAAACAAAAACATACAAAATGTAAAAGAATATATGTTAAAAGCATTAGATGATCCAGATGAATTATGGGAGGAAGAATATAAAAAATTATCAGTATATGAAAAAATTATATTAACAATAATAGTTTTATATGGAGTAAAAGTTCCAGAAACATATGTAAAAGAGCAATTTAAACAAATAATAGAAAATGAAAATATCACATTAATAGATTCAGAAACATTTGCTAAATCATTAAACGTGTTAAGTGATTCCTTTATAAAAACTACATTTAATAAAAACGAAGAAAGAGAATTAGAAGTAAGTAAACACAGCATTGCAGACTATATTATTAACAAAATAAAATATAGAGAAATAAATATAGAAAGATATATTAACAGTGCAAAATATGTTGAGACTTTGCAATATATTTATTTAATTATAAAAAAAGATGAAATGGCTGAAAAATTAGCACAAAAAGCAGAAAAAGATTTTAGAACATTAAGAAATTTTTATTATAATAAAAAAACGGTTTTATTTAGAATAATAAAAAATAGAATTAATCCAAAAAGGGAGAAATTTTTAAAAGAAATAATAGAAGAACAGTTTATTTGTGAAGATCCTGAAATAATAATTGATATTTTAGACGATGCAACAGATATATTCTATGATTATACAAAAGAGATGTTTAAAAATGATGTAATAATAGATGATAATATTGATATGGTATATTTTCTTAATGATGTATTAGATTGTGAAACGTTTTTTAAAACATGTGTAGATATTTTTAAATATCAAAAAGATACAGAATATATGGTTGATAATCTATATCAATTTTTGGATGCAATATCAGGATTAATTTCAGAAGAAGTAGGGGATATAATAAATGAACAAATGCCAGAAGAAATAGCCAAAAGAATAATTGAAGGAAAAAAATTAGAAGATATAATACAAGGGTGGATTGAAAATACATTTTTTGAAGAAATCCCAAGTTTGCAAAATTTATATAGTAAAAAATATATAAATAAAATGTTAAAATATTTGTATAGGTATTGTGATGTATATGTTGATAGAGAAAGATTAGATAATGTTATAGAAGATGTGAAAAATGAGAAAAAACAAGAAGAGAAAACATCAAAATATTACAAATATAAATCAATAGATGAAATGCAAATTAAAGCAATAAGAGAGAAATTTGAAAAAGGAATAAAAATAAAAAAATCACCAAAAGTACAGAAAAAGAATGAAGAATATTATGATATATTGTTCCCATTAATTTCAAATGAAAATTGGTGGAAATCTAGTTTTACAGAAGAAAATAATTCATATGAATATAATAATTTAAAACTATATAAAGAGTTTATAGATAAGAAAACAAAAATAGATGAATCTGCAACTGGACTTGCAAAGGAATTCTTAGAGTATATATTACATGAAAAATTTAATATTTCAGATAAGTCCTATAAATTACTTTTAGACATTGCATATGATAGCTTTGTAAAAGGTAAATTTAATATAAATAATAATGATATGAAAAAATACATTCCTAAATATGAAAACGAATTAAATGAATTATATAGTACAGGAATTATATATAAAAAAGACGAAAAAACAAAATTTATAAATACATATATTCATATATATATTGCCACAAATGAAGTAATAAAAAGAAAAGAAAATTTGTTAGAAATAATTAAAGATTGGACAGACATTTATCAAAATGATGAATATGAAGAAGAACAGATTATAGAAAAATTACAAAATATATTTTATTTATATTCAGAGATTGACAGAAAAAATTTTAATTATTATATATTTGGAGCTATAAATTTCTTTATCAATGAAATAGAAAGTAAATATGATAAATTAGGTAAAATGAAAGTAGCTAGAGCAATAGTTAATTTGTCAGAAGTAGAATTGTTTTTTAATATTGCATTTGAAGGGTTAGGAAATATAAGCAAAAGACCGTTATATTTAGAATTTGTAGAGTTTGTGACGGGAACAGAACTGTTCGGAGATTTGGCACGTTTTGATTATGGGATATATCAAAAAGTATTATATCAAAAATGTTATAATAAAGAATATGATGAATACGATTTAGAGTTTGTTAAAATAATTAAAGATAAAGAATTAAGAAAAATAGGAGATAAATTAAAAATATGGGATTATTTATATGATATATATTGGCAATGTAAAAAAGCAATAAACATTTTAATTGATAATAAAAATGCAGATGTATTTAATATTGGAAAAGAATATATTGAAGATAAATATTTTAAATAAACAATAATATAACAAGGAGGAAAAAACAAATGTGTACAGCAGTAACATACAAAACAAAAGACTTCTACTTTGGAAGAACACTAGATTACGAATTCTCATATGGAGACGAAATAACAATAACACCAAGAAACTACGAAATAAAATTAAGACACCAAAAAGCAATAAAAAACCACTATGCCATAATAGGAATGGCATACGTAACAGAAAACTACCCATTATATTATGATGCAATAAACGAAAAAGGACTATGTATAGCAGGACTAAACTTCGTAGGAAATGCCCACTATAACGAACCAGCAGACAACAAAGACAACATAACCCAATTCGAATTCATACCATGGATTCTTAGCCAATGCACAACAGTAAAAGAAGCAAAAAAATTAATAGAAAATATGAATTTCCTAAATGAACCATTTAATGAAAAATTACCACTAGCCCAGTTACATTGGATTATTTCAGATAGTACAGAATCTATTACCGTAGAATCTGTAAAGGAAGGAATAAAAATATATAATAATCCAGTGGGAGTATTAACAAATAATCCACCATTTGATAAGCAAATGTTTGAACTAAATAATTATATGAACTTGTCTCCAAAATCACCAGAAAACAAATTCTCAAAAGACTTAGACTTACAACAATATAGCAGAGGAATGGGAGCTATAGGACTTCCAGGAGACTTATCTTCTCAATCTAGGTTTGTAAGAGTAGCTTTTGTTAAAATGAATTCAGTTTCAGGAGATACAGAGAAAGAAAGTGTAAATCAATTTTTCCATATACTTAATTCTGTAGACCAACAAAGAGGATGTTGTCAATTAGACAATGGAAAATTCGAAATTACAATATATACATCTTGTTGCAATGCTACAAAAGGAATTTATTATTATACAACATATGACAATCATCAAATAAGTGGAATAGATATGCATAAAGAAAATTTGGACTCTACAGAACTTATTAGGTATGAATTAATAAAAGATGAACAAATAAAAATTCAAAATTAATATTATAAACAAGGAGGAAAAATGAAAGTATTAATAATTTCAGATATTCATGGTTCAGGCTATTATGGAGAAAAAATAAAAGAAATTAATGAAAGAGAAAATCCAGATAAAATAATTTTATTAGGTGACTTATATTATCATGGCCCAAGAAATGAATTGAGTCAAGAGTACGAACCAATGAAAGTTGCTAATATTTTAAACTCATTAAAGGACAAGCTTTTAGTCGTAAAAGGAAATTGTGATGCGGAAGTTGATGAAATGATTTCTGAGTTCAAGTTTCAAGACCATATTTTAATGGAAATAAATGGAACTAATTACTATTTTACACATGGACATAAATATAATATAGAAAATATACCATATGAAGATTTTGAGGTAATGATATATGGACATATACATCAAGGTTTTATACAAGAAAAAGAAGGTTATGTTTTTGCAAATCCGGGGTCAATTTCTTTACCAAAATGTAATACAGAACATAGTTATATTATAATTGATGGTAATAAAATTATTTTGAAACGAGTAGATGGGAAGATATTACAAGAATATGAGTTAAAGTCAAAAAATTAAAAACTAATACTAAAAAAGAAGCATATTGGAATAACAACCAATATGTTTCTTTTTAGTTACAAAAATTAAATTATAAAGTAATAAAAATCTATACTTAAATATCATTATTATTGTATTTAATAATATAATAATGTATATCAAAATAAGTAACCTGTTCAGGTAAAGCATCCTTTAAAGGCCTTAATTTTTCAATACCAATTAGTTTAATAGCATTTAAAATTATATCTTTATATTGAGTTTGTACATCTTTTCCTAAATCAACATCAATTCCAGCCTCATAACATTTAAGCAAATGATTTTCAACAGTTACTCTAGTTAAACCTCTAATATTACAAATTTCATCAATGGATTTTCCTGCTTTATATAAATTACAAGTTATAATTTTCGTATCTTCTTTAGGCTTTTTAGTCTCATTTTTAACTTCAATTTGAGATTTATCAGAAGCGGAAGATGATGAAGCTTTTGATGTAATATTATCAAGTTTTTCAGGGATTTTTATATTATTTTCTTCTATATATTTTGAAATAGTATCAATAAAAATTTTACCATACTTTTCTAATTTAGATACCCCAACACCAGTTATTTTTAGCATATTTTCCACATTTATTGGAAAATATGTGGACATCTCCTTTAAAGAAACGTCTGTAAAGACGATAAATGGTGGAATATTATTTAATTGAGCAATTTCCATTCTAAGTTCTTTCAAAATTCCAAATAAAACTTTATCATAATCAAGTTCAGATTTTTCATCTTGCAAAGTTGATTTTGGTAATATTTTTTCAATTTTTCTTTTTATAAAAACTTTCTTATCATGAAATAAAACATCTTCTGCGGATTTATCTAAAACTAAAATAGGATATTTATCTCCAACAGAATTTATATAGCCTTCAGTAATTAAATAATAAATCAAATCTTTTATAGTGTCTTTTGAATAGTCACTCATTATTCCATAAGTTGATAAGTTATCAAAACCTAAAGTCTTGATTTTTGCTGATTTTGTACCTTTTAGAACATCAGTAACAAGACCAGAACCAAATCTTTCACGCATTCTTTTTATACAAGATAATATTTTTTTTGAATCTTCTGTGATATCAGTCATCTCAATTTGAGATAAACAATTACTACAATTATTGCAATTTTCAAATTCTGGATTTTCACCAAAGTATTCCAAAATGTATTTTCTAAGGCATTTATCTGTGTTACAATAATCAATCATATCATTTAATTTATCATATTCAACCTTATGATTTGTGTCAGATGAAGTTTGTTCTATTAAAAATTTATTAGCAACTATGTCGGCTCTACTAAAAAGTAAAATACATTTAGCATTATCACCATCACGACCTGCACGTCCTGCCTCTTGATAATAACTTTCTAAATCTTTTGGCATATTATAATGAATAACATATCTAATATTAGATTTATCAATTCCCATACCAAAAGCATTTGTTGCAATCATAATTGAATTTCTATCATATGTAAAATCATTTTGTGATTGTGTTCTAGCTTTTTCACTCATTCCACCATGATATTTACAAACAGAATAACCTAAAGATGATAATTTATCAAATAAATTATCAACAGTCTTTCTAGTTAAACAATAAATAATACCAGATATATCAGAATTATTTTTTAAAAAATTAATAATAAAATCGTTTTTATTCTCGGGTATTTCAACAGAAAAATTTAAATTTGCTCTATCAAATCCAGTTGTTAATGTAAAAGGATTTGATAAATGTAATAAATTAATAATATCATCTTTTACAATTTGAGTTGCTGTTGCAGTAAAAGCAGAAACAATAGGACGTTTTTTTAGATTTAAAATTACATTTGCAATTTCTCTATAACTAGGTCTAAAATCATGTCCCCATTGAGATACACAGTGAGCTTCATCAATACTAATCATAGAAATATCAATATTGTTCAAAAGATTAATAAAAGTATCTGAATTCAATCTTTCAGGTGCAACATAAATAATTTTGTAAACATTATGAACAATATTTTCGATGGTTTGTGAATATTCTGAATTTGAAAGTGTACTATTTATAAAAGTAGCATGAATTCCAACTTCATTTAAAGCATCAACTTGGTCTTTCATTAAAGAAATTAAAGGAGAAATAACTATTGTAACTCCAGAAAAAATTAATGCAGGAATTTGATAACATATTGATTTACCAGCACCTGTAGGCATAATACCCAAACAATCTTCACCATTTAATATGTGAGAAATTATTTTTTCTTGACCAGGTCTAAAATTTTCATAACCAAAATGTTTTTTCAATAAAATTTGTGCTTCGTTCAAAATTTAACCTCTTTTCTATTTTAAAATTATTTCATTTTTAGTTTCTTTTGTAAAATTTTCCTTGCCATAAATCTTGAGTACGTAATATTTTATATAATCCATTCATAACCCATTTTTTGTGCAAATTCCATTCAGGGGCAATAAGTAAATCTTTTGGAGCATCACCAGAAATTCTGTGTATAACTATTTCAGGACTAATATGAGTCAAAATATATGTAAGACACTCTAAATAATAATCCAAAGAGATTGGAATATATTCACCTTTAAAATACATATCAGCTAAAACAGTATTTTTTATTACATATGTTGAGTGAATTTTGATACCTTGAATATCATGAGAGTTAATAAAATCAACACTATTTTTAATGTCATCAAAATTCTCATTTGGCAAACCCACCATTAAATGAGTAACAACATCAATTTTATATTTATTTAAAAGCAAAACAGCTTTAGTAAATTGAGCGCTTGTATAACCTCTATTAATTAACATACCCGTTTTATCATTTGAAGTTTGTAAACCAAGTTCAACACAAACATAATATTTATCTGAATAAGATTTTATTAACTTACAAACTTCTTCATTAATACAGTCAGGTCTTGTGGCTATTTGAAGCCCCACAATACGAGAGTCGATTAAGGCAGAATCATATTTTGATTTTAAATTTGAAATTGTATCATAAGTATTTGTGAAATTTTGAAAATAAACAATGAATTTATTTGCTCTTTCACTACGATAAGTTGTGAAATAATCCTTTACTTGATTACTAATATTTTCACATTTAAGATGTTCCCCAGAACCTCGTTCACCACAAAAAATACAACCTCCGGTTGAAAGTTTACCATCTCTATTAGGACAAGTAAAACCTCCATCAACACAAAGCTTTAATGTTCGTTCTCCAAATTTATTTTTTAAATATTTATTTAAATGATTATATCTTTCTTCGTTTTCCATAGTGTATTTAGTATAGCAGAATTTTTGTGAAATAGCAATAAATATTAAATGTTAGGGCATTAAATAAAAATAAAAATCATAAAGATTAATATAAAAATTGACAATTTAATAATAAGTGCTAAAATATATGCAAATGCAATTTATAAATTAATGGAAGAATAAGGAGAAAAAAATGAAAGAATGCAAAATAAAAAACTTATATAATTTAGATGAAACAATAGCATCAAAAATATTCGAAGGTGCAACATACCCTTGGGAGGTATTACCAAAAATAGAAGAATTTATCAAAGAATTAGGAAATACATTAAGCAGTGAAGAATATGAAAAAAGAGGAGAAGATATATGGATTGCTAAAACAGCAACAATAGCACCAACAGCATATATAAAAGGACCTGCAATTATAGGAAAAAATGCAGAAATAAGACATTGTGCTTTTATAAGAGGAAAAGCAATAGTAGGAGAAGGGGCAGTAGTAGGAAACTCAACAGAATTAAAAAATGTAATATTATTTAACAAAGTCCAAGTACCACATTACAACTATGTTGGAGACTCAATATTAGGTTATAAAGCACACATGGGAGCTGGGTCAATAACATCAAATGTAAAATCAGATAAAAAATTAGTTGTTGTAAAAAATAAAGAAGAAAAAATAGAAACAGGGCTAAAAAAATTTGGAGCGATGTTAGGAGATAATGTCGAAATTGGGTGTGGTTCAGTTTTAAATCCTGGAACAGTAATTGGAAAAAATACCAATGTTTACCCACTATCTTCAGTAAGAGGAGTAGTTCCTTCAAATAGTATTTATAAAAAACAAAACGAAATTGTCGAAAAACAATAAAAAATATGTCAAATATTGCGATGAAAAAACGTTGCATCTTCTAGCATTTAGTAGTAAAATAGCAAATATAATTTTAAACATAAGAAAAAGAAAAGGAGGATGCTTTTGAGAACGTTTTTTGGGAGTACATTTATTGAAAAAGATAAACTAGAAGAAGCAGAAATATATCACCCAATAAAACTAGAATATTACAAAGAAATAAACGAAGATGATATTCAGAAAGTCGATAAAGCTAAATATGGAATTACAATAGTAAAAACTGAATATAAAAAAGATAATTTAGAAGTAGAAACAAAAAATATAAAATATATAACAAATGATGAAAAAGAAGAAGATAGAATATTAAGTATTTTTAAAGAAAATAAGGTAACACCAATAAATTCAGAAGAAGTAATTTCTGATATTTGGGGACACCCTTTTTCGCCTATTAATTTTATTTAAAAGATTAATAGGGAAAGAGGGTGTTTTGTTACTAAATAATGATTTTTTGTGATGTGATGGGTGATTGCTATAAATATTTGTTTTTTGAGTGCGATTGGAATAATTTTAGAAAATCTTAATTAATTTTTAGGGGAATGTTCACGTCGAGCGACAGCGAGGACTAAGTGAAAGGGACCCAAAAAATTGATTTAGAATTTCTTAAATTATGTATTGAGCCGAAAAAACAAATATTTATAGCAATCACCCATCACATCACACAAAATTATTATTTAGTAACAAATGTTTCAAGAAAATACCCAAAAAACTTGCAATTTATTAAAAATTGTTCTAGAATACTAAAAGTAAAATATAATAGAATAAAATTCTAAGGAGGACTTATGGCAGATAAGTTAATAATAGTAGAATCACCAGCAAAAGCAAATACAATAAAGAAATTTTTAGGAGGAAGCACAAAAGTTGTAGCTTCAATGGGACATATAAGAGATTTACCTAAATCAAAATTAGGAATAGATATAGAACATGACTTTGAACCAGAATATATAAACATAAGAGGAAAAGGAGATTTAATAAAATCTTTAAAAACAGATGCAAAAAAAGCAAAAAAAGTATATCTTGCAACTGACCCTGACCGTGAGGGAGAAGCAATAGCATGGCATTTAGCTAAAATTTTAGAAAATGATAAAGATAAAATTACAAGAGTAACCTTTAATGAAATTACAAAAACAGCAGTACAAAAAGCTATAAAAGAGCCAAGAAATATAGATTTAAATACAGTTGATGCTCAACAAGCAAGAAGAGTTTTAGATAGAATTGTTGGTTATAAAATAAGCCCAATTTTATGGAAAAAAGTAAAAAGAGGGTTGTCAGCAGGTAGAGTTCAATCTGTTGCTGTAAAATTAATAGTAGATAGAGAAAATGAAATAGAAAACTTTATTCCAGAAGAATATTGGAATATATATGCAGATTTAAAAGATGAAAAACCAAAAAAACAATTTGAAGCTAGATTTTATGGTAAAAATGGTAAAAAACAAGAAATTCATTCTAAAGAAGAGATAGACCAAATTTTAAAAACAATAGAAAAAGCAAAATATACTGTATCAGAAGTAAAAAAAGGCGAAAAGAAAAGAAATCCAGCACCACCATTTACAACAAGTACAATGCAACAAGAGGCATCAAGAAAATTAGGGTTCACATTAAAGAAAACAATGTCAGTTGCACAAGGATTATATGAAGGTGTAAAAATAGCTGAAAAAGGTACAGTTGGTCTAATTACATATATGAGAACAGACTCTACAAGAATTTCAGAAGAAGCAAGAGCAGCTGCAAAAACACAAATAGTAGCAACATATGGAGAAGAATATTATGAAAATAGATATTATAAAACCAGTAAAGATGCTCAAGATGCTCACGAAGGTATAAGACCAACTTATGCAGATATAGAACCAGATAAAATAAAAGATGAACTAACAAAAGACCAATATAAATTATACAAATTAATTTATAATAGATTTATGGCAAGTCAAATGAAACCAGCAATATATGACACAATGGCTGTTAATATAAAAGCAGATGATTATGATTTTAAAGCTAATGGTCAAAATTTAAGATTCAAAGGATTTATGACATTATATGTAGAAGGAACTGATGAAAAAGAGGAAAAAGAAGAAGGCATATTACCAGAATTACAAGAAAATCAAGAAGTAAAATTACTAAAAATAAACCCAAAACAAAGTTTTACAGAACCACCAGCAAGATATACAGAAGCAAGTTTAGTAAAAACATTAGAAGAAAAAGGAATAGGTAGACCAAGTACATATTCACCAACAATTACAACAATCTTAGAAAGAAGATACATACAAAAAGAACAAAAACAATTAGTACCTACAGAACTTGGAAAAATCGTAAACAAAATATTAACAGAAAACTTCACGGATGTAATAAATGTAGAATTTACTGCAAAAATAGAAAACGAATTTGATGAAATAGCAGAAGGAAAAGAACAATGGAAGCAAATGATTAGAGAGTTCTATGGCCCATTTGAAAAAGAACTTGAAAAAGTAGAAAAAGAACTTGAACATGTAGAATTAGTAGATGAAGTATCAGATGTACCATGTGATAAATGTGGAAGAATGATGGTATATAAATATGGAAAATATGGAAAATTCTTAGCATGCCCAGGATATCCAGAATGTAAAAATACAAAACCAATTGTAGAAACAATAGATGTACCTTGCCCAAAATGTGGAGCAGTAGTACAAGTTAGAAAAACAAAAAGGGGAAAAAAATATTTCATTTGCGAAAATAATCCACAATCTTGTGATTACATTTCATGGAACAAACCACAACCAGGAGAAAAATGGAATCCAGAAGATGCTGAAAAAGTAAAAGATGAAACAACTGTAAAGAAAACAACTACAAAGAAAGCAAAAAAAGCAGCAAAAACAAAAAAATAAAAAATAAAAAAGGCAAATTATAAAAACTTTAATAATTTGCCTTTTTACCTACATAGGTCAAATAAAATTCAAAAACTATTGACAAGAATTATAATTTTTGGTATTATATTAATTGCTTTTGAATATAATGTATTAAAGCAAATGCGGGAATAGCTCAGTTGATAGAGCGCTGCCTTGCCAAGGCAGAGGTCGCGGGTTTGAGCCCCGTTTCCCGCTCCACCAAATTTATTTGGCGCCTTAGCCAAGCGGTAAGGCACGAGTCTGCAAAACTCTGATGATCGGTCCGACTCCGATAGGCGCCTCCAAAATAAACCGAGAAAAGGTTGAAATATCAATCTTTTTTCGGTTTTTATTTGATTTTATTCTAAAAAATATATTAAATTATTTGTCAATAAAATTATTTTTCAAAAAAAGTATAACCTCATAAAAAATGGAAAAAATATAAAAAATACATATGAGGAGGTACAAATGGAGGCAAGTAACTTAAAAAATATGGTAGTACTAAAAAATCTACCATCAAACATAGTAGATGAAGCAATAATAATACTAAAAAACAGCAAAAAGATAAAAAAATTAGAAAAAGTAGAAAATAACAAAACAACAAATAAAAAAGAAAAACAAACCACACAAAAAGACTATATACTAAAAGAAGCAGAAATGTTAGTAAATAGCTATGTATCTAAAATAGAAAACAAAGAAGATAAAAAATTTGCAGATAATAAAATGCAACAGAAATATAAAAAAATAAAAAAATATTCAATAATTACAACAATAATAGGAGTAATAGAATTTATATTATTATTAACCTTGTAGCAAAAAGCTATCTAAAGTTTTAATACTTAGATAGCTTTTTCTAGTTATCATTAAGAGGAATAAAACACAAAACGAATACATATAGATTAAAAAGAAAATACGAAAGAGGTGTAAAGAAATGGAAAGAACAATGACTGTCGAAGAAAAAATAAGAAGAGCAGAAGAAATATATGCAAGAAGACAAGCTGGTAGCTCAACAAAAACAGCTACAGTTAATATAAATACAAACACAAAAAAAGACTTGAAATTACTCAAAAAAATGATAATACAAATAATAATAAGTCTTTTAATATACTTTACAATATATATAATTCAAAACAACAATTACATATTTTCTCAAGACTTTATAAATAAAGCAAAAGAAATATTATCATATGATATAAATTTTCAAGCTACATATGAAAATCTAAAACAATACATAACAAACTTTAATAATAAAAACCAAGACAACTCAGCAATTGGTGGATCAAACGAAACAATAGAAACAAATGATAAATCAACACAAAACCAAGAACAAACGGAAGAAAATCAACAAGTAGATAATCCAACAGAATCAACAAATGAACATCAAACTTCAAATAATGAACAAGAACTTTCAGAAGAAGAACAACAAATTAATAAAATAAAAGCAACAACAACATTTATAAAACCAATAGAGGGAACAATAAGTTCGAAATATGGTCAAAGAGAACCAACAACAGCAACAGTGCCAAAAAATCATACAGGAGTAGATATTGCAGCAAATATGGGAACAAAAATAAAATCAGCAACAAGCGGAGAAGTAGTATTAGCATCAGAAGAAGGAGATTACGGAAAACATTTAAAAATACAAATAGGAGAAGTTAGTATTATATATGCACACTGCAATAATTTGTATGTAAAACAAGGGGACAAGATAGAACAAGGACAAGAAATAGCTGAAGTCGGTTCAACAGGAAATTCTACCGGACCACACTTACATTTTGAAATAAGATTATCAGAGAAAACTATAGATCCACAAAAAATATTAGACTTATAAAAGGGAGGTTAAGAATGAGATTTAGAATAGACCTCAAAATATTCTTATTTTTAATATTATTTTATCTAACAAAACAAATTGAAATATATGCTATGATTATGGTATTTGCATTAATACATGAATTAGGACATTTATTGGCAGGAATAATATTAAAAATGAAACCAGAAAAACTAGAAATAATGCCATTTGGAGTATCAATAGCATTTAAAATAGAACCAAAAGACTATAATAAAAAAATAAAAAAAGGTAACAAATTAGATATAAAAAAGATTATAGTAGCAAGTGCCGGTCCACTTACAAATTTAATTATAATTATAATAACATATAATCTAAAAATAGATATGATAAAAGCAATAATGGTTATATATACCAATTTTCTAATTATGATATTTAATTTACTTCCAATATATCCATTAGATGGTGGAAGAATATTAAGTGGAATATTACATATAATTGTTGGAAAACAAAAAGCAGATGATGCAATTAACAACATATCTATGATATCAACAATACTAATAACAGCTATAGCAAGTGTATTAATATTGTATTTAAAAAATATTGCAATTTTTTTAATTGTAATGTATCTTTGGTATTTGGTATTAAAAGAGAGTAATAGATATTTAAGAAGAAAAAAATATATAATGAAAATACTTGAAAATAAAACAAATAAATAGTAAACTAATAGTAGCAAATAGAGAGGAGTATGCAAAAGATGAAAAATAAATTAAGACAAGAAAAAGGTATTACAATGATGGCTTTAGTAGTCACAATTATAATATTATTAATATTAACAAGTGTTTTAGTATTCAATACCCAAGACAGTGTATATATAAAAAGATTAAATAATTTATATAGTGATATTGAATTACTAAGGTCAAAAACAGATGAATATTACAATGAGTATGGACAAATTCCAGCCAAGATAAAATATACAAATATAGGTACACTTAAAAATGTATTAAGCACCAAAAATGATACTGGTGATTTTTATGTTATAGATTTAGAAGCTATGGAAGGAATAACATTAAACTATGGTAAAGATTATGAAAATGTAAAAAATCTTCCCAAAAATGAAGAAACAAATGCAAATAATTATACAGACTTATATATAATAAATGAAAATAGCCATAACATATTTTTTGTAAGAGGAATTGAAGTAAAAGAAAAAGATGCAGTAAAAACATATTATACAGATTATACTGAACCAGATGAAACAACTGTAGATTTAAGATATGTAGAAGGCATATTAATCCCAGATGGTTACTACTATATAGGAAAAACAAAAGACAATAGTGGAAATGAAACTATAGTAATTTCAAATAATAAAGAAGAAAATATTAATTTAAACTTAACAAATCAATTTATATGGACAAAGCAAATATCACAAATAACAGAAGTACCATCAAGTGTGTCATTAGAAAATAATCAAGAAGATTACCAATTTATAGCAAGTGTAAATAATTTCAAAGGATATTTTAAAAATACAAAAGGACAAGTTAGATATGTAGTGGTAAATGAAGAACAATGGTCAGAAGCATACACCAAAGACACAGAATACAAAGATAAAAACGGAGATACAGTCACAATTCCAGAAGGATTTAAAATTAGTATGGCAGACACCATGAATACTGTAAAAAAAGGCTTAGTTGTAAAAGATGAAAATGACAATGAGTGGGTATGGATTGAAGTACCAGAAGATGTATTTACAACAGCTAATAATGATACAGATTATGAGAAAATAAAAAATGATTTAGTAACATATGCTCAAGATTATAGAGGAGGTTCAAGCACACAAGGTTATGAATGGAAAGATGAATATTATGAAGGATGCGGAATAGAAGCCACATCCGAAAAAACAGCAGAACAAGTATGGGATGAAATGTATAAAAAAATGTTATCAAGTATATATAGTAATAATGGATTTTGGATATCTAGATATGAAGCTGGAATTGATGGAAGTGATAGAGATATAAGTTTAGCATTAAAGGAGAATACGACTATATCATCACCTTCAACAAAAGCAGTAAGTAAAAAAGATATGATACCATATAATTTTGTTAACTGCAGTCAAGCACAAAAATTAGCAAGCAAGATGTCTACAAGTTCTAATAAAACTAGTAGTTTATTATTTGGAATACAATGGGATTTAGCATGCAAGTTTTTAGAAGAAAATTCTAACCTTGATCAGATTGATATAAAAACTGATAGTTATAAATGGGGAAATTATGCTAATACGGAATTTAAAATTACAAGTACAAATGCCAAACAATATATATCATCTTGGCAGACAATTGAAAATTTTAAAAAAGAAAAAATGAGCTTACTTTCAACAGGTGCATCTGAGTACACAAGAATATTAAATATATATGATTTTGCGGGAAACGAATGGGAATGGACATTAGCACATGCAACCATAGAAGCACCAAATAGTGATAGGGGAGGAAGTTATAGAAATAATAGTGAAGATTGTCCTGTTTCTCACTTTAGCCATTATAACAAAGGGTGTATAGAAATAGGATTTAGAGTTACTTTTTATTAAAAAAATGTCAAAAGGGACGCCCTTTTTTGACATTTTTTATATTTGTACAAAAAATATTTACAAATATTGTAAATATAAAAAATATAAAATTTGTAACCATTTTGTAACAATTTAGAAATATTTCTGTCATTTTATTGGACAAAGACATTGACTTTTTAAGCAATTCGTTGTATCATATAACAAGTAAAAATGAGTGTTTTTAAAATCCTAAGGAGGAAAATTATGGGAGAAGTAATAGTTATAACATCAGGAAAAGGTGGAGTAGGAAAAACAACAACAACAGCAAATTTAGGAGCAAGTTTAGCTGTAGAAGGAAAAAAAGTATGTTTAATAGATACAGACATAGGACTAAGAAACTTAGACGTAGTAATGGGACTAGAAAACAGAATAGTATATGACATAGTAGATGTTGTTGAAGAAAAATGTAAATTAAGACAAGCATTAATAAAAGATAAAAGATTTAAAGAATTATACCTACTACCAGCTGCCCAAACAAGAGATAAAAGTGCAGTAAATGAAGAACAAATGATACGATTAACAAATGAATTAAAAGAAAAATTTGACTATATACTTATAGACTGCCCAGCAGGAATAGAACAAGGATTTAAAAATGCTATTGCAGGAGCAAACAGAGCAATAGTAGTATCAACAGCAGAAATATCATCAATAAGAGATGCTGACAGAATAATAGGATTACTAGAATCATCAGAAATAAAAAACCCAGAATTAGTAATTAACAGAATAAGACCTAATATGGTAAGAAGAGGAGAAATGATGGATGTAGATGACATCGTAGACTTATTATCAATAGATTTAATAGGTGTTGTTCCAGATGATGAATACATAATAACACAAACAAATAAAGGTGAACCAGTAATACAAAATAAAAAAGCACCATCAGGAAAAGCATATATGGAAATAGCAAAAAGAGTATTAGGAGAAAAAATAGAAGTAACAATTCCTGGTAGAGAAAAAGGATTTTGGGCAAAAATAAAAAAATTATTTAGAAAATAAAAAATAAAAAGAAACACAGTGGAGGGGTAGGAAAAATGTTTGAAAACGTAATTAACTTTTTTAAGAATTTAGGCAAAAAAGAAGATAAAAAACAAACACAATCAGAAAGTTCAAAAGATGCAGCAAAAGAAAGACTACATTTAGTTTTAATGCAAGATAGAGCAAATGTATCAGCAGATTTCTTAGAACTTATGAAACAAGAAATAATAGATGTAATAAAAAAATACATAGAAGTTGACGAAAAGGAAATAGATGTAAGATTAACAAATAAAGAAAATGAAGACGGAACAAATGGAGCACCAGCTTTATATGCAAACATTCCTATTCTTAACATAAAAAATGATGCAAGAAAAATAGACAAAAAAGATATTGAAAAAAATAAAGTGGAAAAACAAGAAGAAAAAGCAAAAAAACAAGAAGCAGAGAATGAAAAAGAAACTATAGAAGATAATATAATTATAGAAGAAGCAGATGAAAGCACAGAAAAACAAACTGATGAGGTTGAAAAAATAGAAGAAGATAAAAAAGAAGAAAATGAAACTCAAGAAAATTCACAAGAAGTTATACAAGATAACGAAAATGAACAAAAAGAAGAAGTTAAATCAGAAAATTAATTAAGAAAAAGAGTGGTTTAATGAGAAAAAGAGAATTAAAAAATATGGAATGGGGTCTAGTAATAGTAGCCATAATATTGACAATAATAGGGTTAGTAGCCCTATTTTCAGCTACACAAGAGACCGAGTATGATGAATTTAAAAAACAAATTATATGGTTCGTGGTAAGTTTAATCGCAATGATACTTACAATGCTAATAAACTACGAAACATTAGTAAAAATATCACCAGTATTATATGGAATATTTTTAATACTTCTAGTAGCAGTAATGTTTACAATACCAGTAAACGGAGCAACTAGCTGGTTTAACATTGGAGGATTTTCTTTTCAACCATCAGAATTTGCTAAAGTAGCAGTAATATTATTTTTAACATTTATAATATCAAAAATTCAAGAAAGATATAAAGATGAAATAAACAAACCTGTTAAGCTATTAATAATATTTATAGCATTAGCAATACCATTATTATTAATAATAAAACAACCTGACTATGGAACCGCAATGGCATTCTGCATAGCAACAGGGATGATGCTATTTACAGCAGGAATTGATAAAAAATATATAATTGTAGCAATAATTGTAGTAGCAATATCAATACCAATATTATATAATTTCATATTGCCAGAACATGCTAAAAAAAGAATAGATATATTTTTAAATCCAGAATCAGACCCTAGAGGAAGCGGTTACAACATAATTCAATCAAAATTAGCAATAGGAGCTGGAGGTCTTACAGGAATGGGACTATTAAAAGGAAACCAAACACAACTTGGTTACCTATACCCAAAAACAACAGACTTTATATACTCAGTAATAGGCGAAGAAATGGGATTTATAATTGCAGGAACAATAATTGTACTATACGTATTTTTAATAACCAAAGCACTGTATGTAGCCAAAACAGCCAAAGACACAAACGGCTCACTAATAGCATCGGGAATAGCCGGAATATTTATGTTCCATATGGCAGAAAATGTAGGAATGGTAATGGGCTTATTACCAATAACAGGAGTACCATTACTATTTGTAAGTTATGGAGGAAGCTCACTAATAACAAGTTATATATTAATAGGAATATTACTAAATATAAGTAGTAAAAGACAAAAAACAATATTTGTAAAATAAAAAATGAAAAATGGAATATATTTTCACATATAAAAAATTCCCTAGGAGGAACAATGTATTTAAAAAAACTAAAAATAAAAGATTTAGAATTAGAAAATAATTTAATATTAGCTCCAATGGCAGGTGTAACAGACCTGCCATTTCGTAAAATTTGCAAAGAATTTGGACCAGGATTAGTATGCACAGAAATGGTAAGTAGTAAAGCAATTTATCATGATGACACAAAAACAAAACTATTAATGAATACAGATGGAGAAAAAAGACCAATAAGTATGCAAATATTTGGAAGTGACGAAGAAACAATGAGATATGCCTCAAAATATGTTAGTAAAATAGCAGACATTGTTGATATCAATATGGGATGTCCTGCACCAAAAGTTGTAAAAAATGGAGATGGAAGTAAATTATTATTAGACATAAAAAAAGCAGAAAAAGTTATAAAAGCAGTAGTAAAAAATTCAACTAAACCAGTCACTCTAAAAATAAGAAAGGGCTGGGATTGTAACAATATAGTAGCAATAGAATTTGCACAAATGGCAGAAAAAGCAGGAGTATCAGCAATTACAATACATGGAAGAACAAGAACTGAAATGTATTCTGGAAAAGTAGATTTAGACATAATAAAAAAAGTAAAAGAAAGTGTAAAAATCCCAGTAATAGGAAATGGAGATATAGTAGATGAAGAATCAGCACTAAAAATGTTTGAATATACAGGTGTTGATGGAATAATGATAGGAAGAGGAACATTTGGAAATCCTTGGATTTTTGAAAGAATAAAATATTATTTAGAAACAGGAGAAAAATTACCACTAGTAACAAATGAAGAAAAGTTACGAGTTATAAAGAAACAAATACAATTAGAATTAGATAATAAGCCAGAAGTAACAGCAATTAGAGAAATGAGAAAACACATAGCATGGTATACAAAAAACATGCCAAATTCTAGTGAATTTAGATGTGAGATTAACAAAATTGAAGATAAAGAACAGTTGGTGAAAATTGTGGAAGATTATTTTTTAGGACAAGTTTAAGGTGGAAATAAACTTGTCTTTTAAAATATTTGACACAAAAGAAAAAAAATGGTAAAATATTATGGTAACTAGAGGCTTAGGTTAAAAACAGGAGGAAACATATGAAGCTAGAGGTAATAGACAAACTCTATTTTCCATCAGAGAATATGTGCTTTCAAGGCACTAAAGAAAAATTGGAAAAGAAGCTAAAAGAAGGATATTTGCACAGGAGCGGTTCCAATGGAAGCTATATTTTAGTCAAACCAGCTGAAGCAAAGATTTTGGCTAAAGCTAACGGAAAAAATATAGTTGTAGATGCTAGAGGAGAAATTAAGAGAGTCTATAATGTGGAAAGAATTTCTGAAAAAAGATTGAATATGCTGGTAGAAAGCATTAAATCTGGAGAAAATGAAGCTTTTTACACTAAAGAAGGTGGATTAAGAGTCGAACCAAAAGCAAAATAACACCTGGCACTATATAGAAAATAAATATTTTCTATATAGTGCTTTTCCTTTTAAAACAGAAAAATTCAATCAAAACATAAAATAAAAAAAGCTGAATAAAAATTAATAAGAATAATTTTTAGGAGGCTCTTTATGACAAGAAATAACAAAATAAAATATTACAAACCAACAAAAGAAAAAAACAACAAAAAAACAAAAATAATATTAATAATAGGACTAATAGCAATAATAATATCCACAACAATTATTATCACAAAAAATAAAAACAATACGACTAAAATTTCAAAAATTGGAAAGAATAGTACTAGTCAAGAAATTGTAGATTATATTTTAAATATTAGCTCATATGAAACCCAAATAGATGTAGAAATAAAAAGCAACAAAAATTCGAATAAATATAAATTAAGTCAAAGCTATATAAAAGATGAAAAAAGCATACAAGAAGTAATAGAACCAGAAAATATACAAGGAGTAAAAATAATAAAAGAAAAAAATAATCTAAAAATAGAAAATACAAAATTAAGTCTAACAAAAATAATAGAAAATTATCAAGACATAACACAAAATACATTAGATTTAAGTGCATTTATAGAAAATTATAAAAATAACAAAAATTCAAAATATACAGAACAAAATAATCAAATAATAATGGAAACAACAGCATTAGCAGAAAATAAATATCAAAAATATGAAAAACTATACATATCAAAAGAAACTGGAAAACCTGAAAAAATGGAGATAAAAGATACTAACCAAAATACTATAATTTACATAATATATAATGAGATAAATATAAACACTTACAATGCAAACTTGACACATACCAATATTAGGAGTGAAGGTTATGGTAATAAAAAGAGGAGATATGTTTTATGCTGATTTAAGTCCGGTTGTAGGTTCTGAACAGGGTGGAATACGCCCAGTATTAATTATACAAAATGATTTAGGGAACAAATATAGTCCTACAGTAATCGCTGCAGCAATAACATCACAAATGAACAAAACAAAACTTCCAACACATATAGAAATTAATTCAGAAAACTGCGGATTAAAAAATGATTCTGTTGTCTTAGCAGAACAAATAAGAACAATAGATAAAAGCAGACTAAAAGAAAAAATAGGACACATTGAAGATGAAAATATAATAAATAAAATAAATAATGCTTTGGGAGTAAGTTTTGGACTTGGAGAATAATAAAAAAGTTGCAATACAAATAATTGTATTACAACTTTTTTTATAAACTAGATTTTAATTTTTTTATAGCTTTAATTTCAGCAAATAAATTATCAATTTGTGAAATTTTGGTATTTAGAATATTTTTATAAGATTCTAAAATTTCAGAATAATTTTCAACTGTTTCCCTACCAGTCATTAGAACTTTCATTCCTTCAAGATAATAGTTTTTAGTCTTATCATCTTTTGCAGAATTCATTTTTTTTGCGTATTTATCAATTTGTTCCAATCTTTTTATATCTTTTTTCAAATCCTTTAGATAATTCATGGTACAAGAAATTTCATATTCAATATCATCGATAACAACTTTCATTAAAGCCTTTACAATTAGAGGATTATTCTTTCCTAAGGTTGGAATTTTAACAGAACCACTAGGATTATGCTCAGGCTTAGTCTCATCTGCAAGAAATTTGATAGTTTCAGAAGCTTTGGGAGGAGTAGCATCACTAATTAAAATTTTAACAGTCTCAGCTATACCAACATGAGATTTATATTGTCTTTTACTAGCAATTGCATCATATTCATCAGCAACTTTAATAATTTGACCTTCATAGGGAATTTCATCTTTTGTCAATCCATTAGGGTAGCCAGAGCCGTTTAAAGCTTCATGATGATAAATAGGACCAGCCGCATAAGGACGTAGTTTTTCATCTTGCATACAAATTTTATAACCAATTGTTGTATGGGTTTTCATAATTTCAAATTCCTCTGGAGTTAAAGCAGAAGGTTTTTGCAAAATTGATGGTGGAATAAATTGTTTTCCAATATCATGTAAATAAGCACAAATTGTACAATATTCAGTAAAAGTTTTTTTGCAATGTAAATACTCACAGATTCTACAAACTAAACTAGCAACATTTTCAGAATGTTGTCTAGTAAACATATCTAAACTTCCTAAAATATTTAATTGATATTGCATTGTTTTATCTAAATTATAAGATTTTAAAATAGTTCTATCATAAAAATCAAAAACTTCTTTCTTCATAATAAACTCCTTTTTATCTATAGTATAAAAAAATTTTAACATAAAATATAAATAACTTCAATGAATAATTGTAAAATTTGTAAAAATGTGATATTATATATAGCAAATGAAAATTTTGGAGGAAAACAATATGTATAGAACAAAAACATGTGGAGAATTAAATATATCAAATGTAAACGAAACAGTAGAATTAGCAGGATGGATACAAAAAATAAGAGATTTAGGAGCAATGATATTTATTGATTTAAGAGACCAATTTGGAATTACTCAAATTGTTATAAATGATGAAGCTCTAAAAGAACAAGCAAAAACATTAACAACAGAGAGTTGTATCCACATTTCAGGAAAAGTTGTGGAAAGAAGTAACAAAAATACTAAAATTCCAACAGGAGAAGTAGAAGTAATAGCAAATGAAATAGAAATATTAGGAAAATGCAAAAATGTACTTCCATTTGAAATAAATACAGACCAAGAAGTAAGAGAAGATTTAAGACTTGAATATAGATTTTTAGATTTAAGAAATGAAAAGTTACATAACAATATTTTACTTCGTTCAAAAATCTTAAAAACATTAAGAGACAAAATGGATGAACTAGGATTTGCAGAAATTCAAACACCAATCTTAGCAAACTCATCACCAGAAGGAGCAAGAGACTATTTAGTACCAAGTAGATTAAATCCAGGAGAATTTTATGCATTACCACAAGCACCACAACAATTCAAACAACTATTAATGGTATCAGGATTTGATAAATACTTCCAAATAGCACCATGTTTTAGAGATGAAGACCCAAGAGCAGACAGAGCTCCAGGAGAATTTTATCAATTAGACTTTGAAATGAGTTTTGCAACACAAGAAGATGTATTCAAAGTAATAGAAGAAGTAGTACCATATACATTTAAAAAATTTACTAATTGGAAAGTTGATGAAGGTCCATTTATAAAAATTCCATATAGAGAAGCAATGGAAAAATACGGAATAGACAAACCAGATTTAAGAAACCCATTAATAATTCAAGATGTAACAAAATGCTTTGAAAATTCAGACTTTAAAGCATTTGAAGGAAAAACAATAAAAGCAATAATAGTTCCAAATGGAGCAGAACAAGGAAGAAAATTCTTTGATAAAATGACAGAATTCGCTACATCAGAAGAAGTAGGAGCAAAAGGATTAGCTTGGACAAAATATGAAGAATCAGGAGATGTTACAGGAGGAATTGCTAAATTCATTACAGACGAAATCAAAGAACAATTAATAAATGAATTTGGAATGACTAAAAATTCAAGTGTATTCTTCATAGCAGATGAATTTAAAACAGCACAAAAAATAGCTGGTTTAGTTAGAATTGAATTAGGAAAAAGACTAGATTTATTAGAAAAAGATGTATATAGATTTTGCTATATAGTAGACTTCCCAATGTATGAATTATCAGATGAAGGAACAATAGACTTTAACCATAACCCATTTTCAATGCCACAAGGAGGAATGGAAGCATTAGAAACAAAAGACCCATTAGATATATTAGCATATCAATATGACTTAGTATGTAATGGTTATGAAATGGCATCAGGAGCAGTAAGAAACCATAATCCAGAAATAATGGTAAAAGCTTTTGAAATAGCAGGTTATAAAGAGGAAGATGTAAAAAATAGATTTGGTGCATTATACAATGCTTTCCAATATGGAACACCACCACACGCTGGTGCAGCGCCTGGGGTAGACAGAATGGTAATGTTAATAGAAGACTCTCAAAATATAAGAGAAGTAATAGCTTTCCCTAAAAACAAAAGAGCTAGAGACCTTCTTATGAGAGCACCTTCAGCTGTTTCAGAACAACAATTAAAAGATGTACATATAAAATTAGATCTTGATGAAAATAAATAAATTTATAAAATAAGTAAATTCATAATGCCTTGAATTTACTTATTTTTGTTGATATTATTAACATAATGTGCTATAATATTAATGTATATTTTTAATATAAAGCTAGTGTATAGCGGAAAAGGAGGAATTTACTATTATGACCGAAGCCATAAAAAGCTTGATAATAAATGGAAAATCAACAAAAGAAATACGGAAAGTAATAGATGATTTTCCAGAGAATGTTACAACTGAATATTTTGAAAGTTTAGGATTTGAAAATCCAGAGGCAATAAAATTAAAATGGAAACTTCGAAAGAATAATCAACAAGAAAACGAAAGGATAGAAGTAGGAGAGGCAAGAAGAAAATTATTAAAATCAAAAAAATATATATTTTCTTATAACGCAAATCCAAATTTTATTTTACTAGATACTAGTTCATTGGCAAATGGAAAAAACATAATAAATAATGCTAAAAAAGTAATTGTTATAAATTCTATTATGAAAGAAATGAACAAAGTTGTATCGAAAAGACGAAAAAACGTAAAAAAAGCTATATGTTTTTATAGAAAAGAAATAGTTGCTAAAGATAAATATAAGATAATAGCAAATAAAAAAGAAATAAATTCAAATTACTGTGATGATAGTATTTTAGAATTTCTTGATGGTATTTCTGAGGATGAAGAAAAACCAACATTATTAACTGCTGATATAGAATTAGCTGAAAGAGCTAAAAGCTATGGATTTGAGTATATTTTAATTGTAAATAATAATACTTCAAATAAAGCTAAAAAGAAAGAAGAGACTTTAGAACATATAGCTTCAATTGAAGAAGAAAAAATATTTAAAGAGGAACAAACTATAAATACAGAAAACGAAAATTCAATTAAAAATGAGATATGTGAAGAAGAAAATTATGATGAAAACGAAAGCTTTGAAGTATTGCCAAAGAATAAAACATTTCAATTTTATGGAGCAACTTTTAAGGTGAAAAATGAAGAGATTTTCATTAAAAAATTTAATCCTCATGCAAAAGTATTTATATCAGCAACAAACAAAATAACAGAAGTAACAGAAATAAACACAAAAAAGATTGTTAAAATTTCAGAGTTTGACAATATAGTAGTGTTAGCAAGGAGGCAGAAAAATAGAGACATTAAAGGAACAAAAATCGTAATAGTAGATGGAGAAATCCAATGTGAAGAAGAAATATATACATTTCTTAACGAGATTTATCTAAGTAAAATGTTGCCAGAAGAATTACAAAATGAGGCAAAAAAACTTATGATAAATTAAAAACGAAAAGTCTAGTACGTATTGTACTAGACTTTTTATCAAAATATGTTATAATATATATGTAATATTTAAAAATGGAGGTATAAAAATGGAATATAGATATGAACCAAAAGGTGTATGCTCATACGAAATGATAATAGATATAGATGGAGACACAATAAAAAAAGTCACAATCGAAGGTGGTTGTGCAGGAAACACAGTTGGAGTTTCAAGATTAGTAGAAGGAATGAAAATTGATGAAGCAATAAAAAGATTAAAAGGAATTCCATGTGGATTTAAAGGAACATCTTGTCCAGACCAATTAGCAAGAGCATTAGAAGAAATTAAAAATAATCAAAAATAAATATAAAATAAAAGTCGAGTAGATAATAAATAATTATAATCTACTCGATTTTTTATAAAGATTAAGCAGAAAGAATAAAATCTTTATTTGCTAATAACAATCTCTTAATTAATTCAATTTGTTTCTTAGATAAATGAGAATTTTTATCTAAGGCATATAAACTTTTAATAATCATAGCCATTTCGACATCAGCATCTATTTCAGATGATTTTAAGGTTTTGCTTTCAGAATTTCCAAGTAAATAATCAATAGAAACATTGAATACATTTGCAATCTTTGCAACAACATCAAGTCTTGGAACTCTTTCACAGGTTGAATATCTACAAATAGTTACATTAGAAGTACCAATCATTTTTGCTAACTGAGTTTGAGTCATATTATTTTCTTCTAATAAAGCATTTAACCTATAGCTAAATTTTTCAACTTTAAAATCCATATAAACCCTCCTATATCAATTATTATAGAACTATAACTAGGAAGTTCTACAATATTTAACCTAAATTATAATCGAATAAAAACAATTATCCAATCGGATAAAATAACGAAATCAAAATATCAAAAATAAAATTTACAAACAACAAACTAAATATGAAAGTTCTTAGTGCAAATTGTCGAAAGATATGTTATAATAGAAAAAGATTAAGAAATAAAGAAAGAGAGAAAAAATGAAAAGAGTTTTATTAGGAATGAGTGGAGGAGTAGACAGCTCAGTATCAGCACTACTTTTAAAAGAAATGGGATATGAAGTAATAGGAATAACACTAGAATTATTTGCTGGTTCATGTTGTAATATAGATACAAATACAGATGCCAAAAATGTATGCAAAACAATAGGAATTCCACATATCACATATAACTTAAAAGAACAATTTAAATGTAGAGTAATAGATAATTTTATAGATGAATATTCAAAACAAAGAACACCAAATCCATGCATAGAATGTAATAGATATATGAAATTTGGTTTAATGTATGAAAAAGCAAAAGAATTAAATTGCGATTATATAGCTACAGGGCATTATGCAAAAATGGAATATTCAGAAAAATATGGAAGATATGTTTTAAAAAAATCAAAAAATCTAGCGAAAGATCAAAGTTATGTTTTATATAACTTACCAAAAGAATTACTTGGAAAAGTAGTATTTCCATTAGGAGATTTCAACTCAAAAGAAGAAATACGTGAGATAGCTAGAAAAAATAATTTAAAAGTAGCAAATAAACCAGATAGTGAAGATATATGTTTTATAACAGATGGAAACTATAAAAATTTCTTAAGTCTAAATATGAATCCTAAATACATAAAAAAAGGAAATATCGTATTAAAAACAGGAGAAATATTAGGAAAACATGATGGATTAACAAATTATACAATAGGACAAAGAAAAGGCCTAGGAATATCATATAAAGAACCACTATATGTTATAAAATTAGATGGAAAGAAAAATCAAGTAGTAGTCGGAACAGAAAAAGATTTATATGAAAAAGAATTATTTGCAGATGATATAAATTGGCTAATATTTGATGAATTACAAGAACCACTAAAATGTTATGCAAAAATTAGATATAAAGCAAAAGAAGCAGAAGCAATTGTTTACCCAGAAGAAAATGGAGAAGTAAGAGTAGAATTTACAGAACCTCAAAAATCAATTACAAGCGGACAATCAGTTGTATTTTACGATGAAGATGGAGTTGTTTTAGGTGGAGGAAAAATAAAATAGGGAAAAGGGGACACCCTTTTTTTTCCTATTTTATTTTTCCCTATTTCGTATCATAAAAATTTTTAAATTCATAACCTTCAGACCTTAAATAATAAATAGAAGATTTTAAAATATCATAAGTTTTATTAACATCAGCAGTATCATGCATTAAAACAACAAGAGTTCCCTTATTTTTAGCACTTTTTTTAAGATTATTCATAAGTTGATAATTAGAATATTTCCTTTCAGAATCTTTATTTAAACAATTCCAATCAATGTAAGAATAATCTAAACTATTTAAAACTTCAACAGCCTCTTTCTTTTGATATGAATACTTTTTCGACATAAATCCATTAGGAAATCTAAAAATATGAGAACAATAATTTTCAACACCAATTGCCTTAGAAATTTCTATATCAGTATTAACAACTTCTTCTTTAAAATGTTCCATGTTGCTATATAATAATTTATTATTATGATTATAACCATGATTTGCAATATAATGACCTTCATCGTATTCACGTTTGACCAACTCCGGATGTTCTTTAACGTGTTTACCAACAACAAAAAAAGTAGCTTTCACATTTTCTTCTTTTAAAATATCTAATATTTTAGCAGTAGCTTTTGTGGTAGGACCATCATCAAAAGTAAGATATGCTACTTTTTCATCTGATTTAGTTATATCGTTTAAAGAAGTACTACACAAATCAACAGCCAAAGAAGGAGAATTATAAATATAAAAACAATAACAAATAATCAAAGTAACAATTAACGTAGTCAAAAATAAAAAAATAAACTTCTTCTTAATAACAAAAATTTTCATAAAATAACCCCCATAATAAATATATGAGGGTTAAGAGAAATAATACTAATAAATTATTTTATAGAATTTGCTTCTTCAGTAGTTATATAACCATATTCAATCATAGTATTAATAACATGATATTGTCTTTTTTTAGCTAAATCTGGATTGACAGAAGGTGAATATACAGATGGAGCATTAGGAACACCAGCAAGCATAGTACTTTCATCCAGATTTAAGTCTTTTGGTGCTTTATTATAATATCCATAACTTGCATCATAAATACCATAATAACCATCTCCAAAATATGCAGTATTAACATATAATTCAAAAATTTCATTTTTAGTATAATTTTTTTCTAAATCATATGCTGCAAAAATTTCACCTACTTTTCTAAGCCAAGTTTGTTCTTGTGAAAATACAACATTTTTAGCCACTTGCTGAGTTATAGTGCTACCACCTTCTTGAAGTTTGCCATTTTTAACATTTGTAAATAAAGCTCGTCCAATAGCAATAAAATCAACAGGACCGTGGTCATAGTAACGGTGGTCTTCAACACTAATAACCGCATTTCTATAATAAGTTGACATATCAGAGAATTTAACAAAATTTTCTTTATTACTAATTTCTTGAACTCGAGTTACAAGTGGTTTTTCTTTTAACTTTGAAGAATAATATACGTAACCAGACAGTGCAACAATTGAGGCTATAGATATTAGTAAGATTATTACAATAACTAATAGTTTTCTTACAAATTTCATATAAAAATTACCTTTCTTTTTTATATGTATATTATACAATAAATTTTGAAAAAAGCAAACTAAAAATTAAAGTATAAAAAGATATTTAATATTGTTTTTTATAAATTTTTGTAAATTCTCTTTTCATTTCGAAAGTATTTGTGATAAAATAATTCATAAGAAAAGAGAGAAGAGGTATGAAAATATGAAAAACGCTGAAAACGCTGCGAGAGTACACACACACACACACACACACAGGTACTTTAAATAAAAGAATAAAAAGCAATAAAGGATCAATAACATCATTTACATTATTGAGTATGATGTTTTTTCTAATTGTTGTAGTAGCAATATATGCTAGTGTAAATACGAAAATACAGAAACAACAGAAAGAATTAAATTCAATACAAAAAAGTTATGAACAAGAAAAGATAGATGATATATATCAAAAAAAATATAACGAATACCTAGAAAAAGAAACATCAACAATACAAGTATATGCAGATACTATATTAAAAGGAGAAGTAATAGGAAAAAATAAAAATACGATAGGAACAGTATATACAGATGTAGTACAAAACAAAATAAAAATATTCGGAGGAGCAAATAGTACATATGCATACTCAGAAACAGCAGATGGAAAAAGAAACGTTTTATCAGGAAATGAAATAACAATCCAAGCAACAACAAGTGGAAAAACAATATATACTTGGCTAAAAGGAGAAGATGGAAAATATACAAAATACTATACAGCATTAACAGTAAAATTATCAACATTACAAGATAAAACAATATATGTCGCAGAGGAAAAAACTACAGATATAGGGGAAATCAGTGGGCAGAATAAAGGAAAAATAACATATTCACAAATAGATGCAAATCATGTATCTATAGAAAATGATAAGGTAACAGGAATAAAAGCAGGAGATACAACAATAATAGCAACAGAGTCAAACGGTGGAGCACAAGCAAAAATAACAATAAAAATTGTAAAATTAACATTGGAAAAAACAAAAGGAATAACAACAGTTGGTGATAATAAGAAAATCCAAGTATCAGGAATAAACAATGGAACAATATCAGCAAAATCAAATGATGAAACAATAGCAAAAGTAACGGTAAATGGAACAGAGGTAACGGTAATACCACAAAACGTAGGAAACGCAAAAATAATAATAACAGAAAATAATGCTGGAGCAAACATAGAATACGAGATACAAGTTGTTGGAATAACATTAGCACCAAATGGAGGAACATACACAATGCCAACAACAGGAAAAGCAACAATAAGAACAAAAGTAAAAGTAGAGAATGCAAGTAAAATAGAAGTAGCATGGACATCAGCAAAGTTAGAATGGAAAACAATAGAAAATAATAGTGAGACAATAAAAAATGACTGTGAAAAAGGAACATATTATTTATATGTAAAAATAGATAATGAGTATTTATATCAAAGTCAAGCATTTATAGTAGGAGAAGAAAAAATAGCAATAGCTATAAAAACAAGTACAACAACATGGACAAATCAAAATATAACAGTAACAATAACATATCCAAGTGTAACAACATCAAGTACAAGAAAAGCAGGATATGGAACAACACTAGCAAATGCACAAACAGCGGCAACATCAGCCACAGCACCAACAACAAGTGTAACAGTAACAGCAAATGGATATGTATATGCAACGGCAACAGACACAGCAGGAAATGTAATTACAGCAAGTAAACAAATAACAAATATAGATAAAGTAGTACCAACAGTAACATTAAGCCCAAATGGAGGATCTTATGCAAAACCAACAAGTGGAAATGCAACAATAAAAACGACAATAACAGCAGCAGATACAGGAGAAAGTGGATTAAAAACATTACAATATGCTTGGTCAACAAGTAACACAACAGAACCAACAACATGGACAACATTCACAAATGGAGCAACAGTAAGTAAAACGGATTGTGTAGCAGGGACATATTACTTATGGACAAAAGTATATGACAATGCAGGAAATAGAGCAACAACAATAAAAGTAAGTGGAGGATTTATAGTAGGAATACAAACAATAACAATAAACCAAAGTACAACAACATGGACAAATCAAAATATAACAGTAACAATAACATATCCAAGTGTAACAACATCAAGTACAAGAAAAGCAGGATATGGAACAACACTAGCAAATGCACAAACAGCGGCAACATCAGCCACAGCACCAACAACAAGTGTAACAGTAACAGCAAATGGATATGTATATGCAACGGCAACAGACACAGCAGGAAATGTAATTACAGCAAGTAGACAAATAACTAATATAGATAAAACAGCACCTGAAATTAGTGAATTTTCTGCAAAGGCATCTACTACAATATCAACATCAGCAACAATAACAGTAAAGGCAAAAGACGGATTAAGTGGATTATCAAACTTAGTATTAGAATGGGGAACGAATACAAATTATGGAAATAAAAAAAGTGAAAGCTGTCTAATTAATGGAAAGGGAGCAACAGATTTAACAACAAAAACAATTTCATTAACCGACTTAAGTGCAAACACAACATATTATGTGAAAATAACAATATCAGATGTTAGCGGAAATGTCAAAACAAGTACTTCTTCATTTACCACAGGAAAAGCAATAGCAGAAACTAATAATGTATTATATACGAGTATACAGAATGCATTAGATTCAATAGAAAAGCAAGGAACAGTAAAAGTTCTTAGTGATACAACTGAAAATGTAAATATTGATACTGAAAAAACGATTACAGTAAATTTAAATAGTAAAACTATTACTGGATTTCTTAGAAATTGGGGAACAACAACTGTATATGGTGGAAATATTACAGAAAAATCTGAAACTCTTGGACTTGGGCATGCGATTGAAAATTATGGTGGAAAATTGACAATAACCAGTGGAACATATACAGGATACTATCAAGGAGTATATCAACCAAGCGCTGAGGAAGGAGCAAAAACAGGAGAAATAATAATTGAAGGAGGAAATTATTATGGAACTGGTAAAGATGGAACTGGTATTGCATTAAAGCAAGGTAATTGTTTGATAAAAAAAGGATATTTTAAAGGAACAGTTGGTGGTGCAGCTGGATGGGATTATTCACCAACAATTACTGTTCAAAATGGTGAATTTTATGGTGAACAATATGGAATATTCATAAATAGTGGAACTTTGGATATAAAAGATGGATATTTTGAAGGAACAGATTATGCAGCTGTGGCAATAGAAAATTCAAAAAGCTTATCAATATCTGGAGGAAAATTCTATGCTAAAACAGTTGCTGGAGTATATACATCTGGTTGTGATAATCTTTATATAACAAATGGATATTTTAAAGGTTCAGAATCATCAGGAATAGCTAGTTACTATACAAAGTATGTTAATATTTCAAATGGAGAATTTGTTGGATATAATAATGGTATATATATGCATGATGGAACAACAGCGACTATCTCTGGAGGAAAATTTAGTGGATATTTAAGTGGATTAGCAATTAGAAATTCAACAATTACAATTACAGAAGGAACATTTACAGGAGATACAGTAGATGCTTTGAGTTTATATAAATCTACAGGAGAAATAAAAGGTGGGGTATTTACAGGAAAAAATCATGGAGGATATAATAACAACGGTTCTTTTACAATAACAGGAGGAACCTTTAGAGGAAACGTTGAAGATGGACTTTTAAATGAAGAAGGAACAACATATATAAATGGAGGAACTTTTTCTGGATACAAATGGGGAATAAATTCTCCATCAGGTAAAATATGGTATCATAGAACAGATGGACAATCTAGTGATAATAATTATGTTTCATCAGAAGGATGGCCAGCCGTAACCGCAAGTGATTTATCATTTTATTAAAAAATTAACAAATAAAAATTTTTAAGAATGCTTTGAGATTAAAAATTAAAGAAAGAAGGAAGAAATGAACAAAAAAATAAATAAAAAAGGCATAATTCTATTAATTGTAGCGATAATTATAATCACTACAATAGTAGTATCAATTATTTATCAAAATAACAAAAATAAAAAACAGGAGGAACAACAAGAGATAGAACAAGATAGCTTAAGCTTAATAGACATGAAAAATACAGAAAATGCAAAAATAGAAAATGGAGTAAAAGAAAATACATCAGAAAATGTAGCAAAAGATAGAAAATTAGAAAATCTATTAATAACAGACATAAAATTAGTAGCACAAGATGGCGTAACATCTTTTACAGCAACAGTAAAAAATAATTCAACAAAAGACTTTGCAGGAGGCATAGTAAAAATAACTTTTACAAATAAAGATGGAAGTAATTATGCAGAGTTAGAAGCATCAATACCACAAATAACAGCAGATGGAATAAATGCAATAAATGCGGGAACAACAGCAGATATTGCTAATGCTTATGATTTTACAATTGAATTAGAAAAATAATAAATATAAAGGCATACAAAATATGCCTTTATATTTATTATTTATACAAACAAAATTTTGTATATAACTATTGACTTTTTATTATTAAATTTATATAATAAGCAATGAAAATGAGAGAAAAAGCAGAATGTGGTTGCCACCAATCCTAAAAAGGAGGTGGTGTGTATGATAGAAATGATTTTAATACATATTTTAAAATTACTATTTTTTGCACTATGTGCAGAAACTATTATCACATTTGCCTTAATTATAGCATTAGCTAAAATTCTGAGCAAATAAAAATACCATATCTCTGCTTGCCGATTGAGATATGGTTTATAAAAACTAAAACATTGGCAACCACATTTTGTGGTCTCTTATTTTCTAAATATATTATAAAATATAAATTTCAAAAAGTCAAGGAAAGGTGAAAATATGAAAGAACAATTTTTAGAATTATTAAGACAAGTAAAAAGAGAAGGAATAGATGAACTAATCGACTTTATAGAAAAAACAGACTTCTTCAAAGCACCAGCAAGCACAAGATTTCATGGAGACTATGAAGGTGGACTAGTAGAACATAGTATGAAAGTATATGAAATATTAAAACACAAAGTAGAAACAAATATAGAACCAATGAACGTAAACCCAGAAACATTAATATTAGTACCATTATTACATGATTTATGCAAAGCAAATTTTTACAAAGTAGACTATAGAAATGCAAAAAACGCATTAGGAGTATGGGAAAAAGTACCATATTACACAATAGATGATACAATACCATATGGACATGGAGAAAAATCAGTAATGATGATAACAGAATATATAAAATTAACACCAGAAGAAAAATATTCAATTCGTTGGCATATGGGTTACACAGAACCAAAAGAATTATACAACACAATCGGAGCAGCATATAAAAAATATCCATTAGCATTATTAATGCATGAAGCAGACTTAGAAGCAACTTATTTTTACGATATATAAAGGAGAAAAATCATGTTAGCATATATAAAAGGAACACTAGAAATGAAGATGACTGGGTACATAGTAATAGATGTTGGAGGACTAGGCTACAAAGTATTTATGTCAGAATCAGGAATAGAAAAATTAGGAAACATAGGAGAAACAGTAAAAGTACATACATTTTATAAAGTAAGAGAAGATGATATTAGTATATTTGGATTTAATACATTAGAAGAATTAAGAATGTTTGAATTACTAATATCAGTAAGTGGAGTAGGTGCAAAAACAGCAATAACAATGCTTGATGTGTGTGAACCTACAGAATTTGCATTAGCAATAATATCAGAAGATATAAAAACATTAACACAAATACCAGGAATAGGAGCGAAATCAGCACAAAGAATAATTCTTGAATTAAAAGATAAAATAAAGAAAGAACAACAAATACAAGAATTAACGAAAGTGTCAAAAGGTATAAGTGGCACAAAAACAAAACTAGAACAAAGACTAGAACATGAACAAAATGTAGATGAAGCAATGTCTGCATTACAAGTATTAGGCTTTAACAAAAAAGAAATAGAAAAAGCCTTTGATAAATTAGTAACAGAAGAAATGTCTACAGAGGAAATAATAAGAAAAGGATTATCAATTTTAGGAAAATAACAAATAGTAAAATAAGAAGGAGGAGGAAAAATGAATAGCAATGAACCACTAGCCTTTAGAATGAGACCAAAAACATTAGATGAATATGTTGGACAAGAACACGTTCTGGGAAAAGATAAGATTTTATATAGAACAATAAAGGCAGATAGATTATCTAGTATAATATTATTTGGACCTCCGGGATGTGGAAAAACATCATTAGCAAAAGTAATTAGTGAGACAACTAAGTATAAGTTCTATAAATTAAATGCTGTTACAGCAGGGGTTCAAGATATAAAAAGAGTAATTGAAGAAACTAAAAACTTTATGATAAATCCATCAGGAAAAAGTATTTTATTTATAGATGAAATTCATAGATTTAATAAATTACAACAAGATGCATTATTACCATTTGTCGAAAATGGGTTAATTATTCTGATTGGTGCAACAACAGAAAATCCATATTTTGAAGTAAACAAAGCTTTAATTTCTAGGTCAATGGTAATAAAGTTAGAACCATTAACAGAAGAAAATATTTTTACTATACTAAAAAACTCATTAACAAGAGCAGATGGATTGGCAGAGTATAGCATAAAAGTAGAAGATAGTACATTAAGAAAATTAGCCAATATTTCAAATGGAGATGTTAGAACAGCATTAAATGGACTAGAAATAGCAGTTCTTACAACAAATATGGAATCAGATGGTTACATACATATAACAGATGAAGTTATAAAAAACTGTATTCAAACAAGAAAAGCAATATTTGATAAAAAAGGGGATAGCCATTATGATAATATTAGTGCATTTATAAAATCAATGAGAGGCTCTGACCCAGATGCAACAATATTTTATTTAGCAAGAGCATTAAATGGCGGAGAAGACCCAATGTTTTTAGCTAGAAGAATAGTAATATGTGCTTCAGAAGATGTAGGACTTGCAAATCCAAATGCATTAGTAGTTGCAAATTCTGCAATGCAAGCAGTACATATGGTAGGAATGCCAGAGGCCAGAATAATATTATCAGAAGCAGCAGTATATGTAGCAACATCAAAAAAATCAAATGCAACATATCTAGGAATAAATAGAGCATTAGAAGATGTAGCTTCAAAAGACACTGGAGAAGTTCCTATGCATATAAGAAATGCTCCAGTAGAACAAATGAAACAATTTGGTTATCATGAAGGTTATTTATACCCACATGATTTTCCAGGACATTGGGTTGAACAACAATATCTACCAGATAAAATGTTAGGAACAAAATATTATATAAAAGATGAAAATATTGAATAAAACAAAATAAATTTCAAATAAAATAAATAAAAAACAAAAAAATGGAAAACCTACTAATTAAAAGTAGGTTTTTTTATGATTAAAAATTTTTTAAAGAAGATTATAATTGGGTTATTAGCTGGATTTATAAGTGGTTTTTTCTCAACAGGAGGAGGACTAATACTTGTACCAGCATTTATATATCTGTTAGAAATGGATGCACAAAAATCAAGAGGAACATCAATATTTTGCATATTACCAATGGTAATAACAAGTAGTTTTTTCTATTATAAAGGAAACTATATCAATTGGAAAACAGCAATATTATGCGGAATTGGTGGAGCAATAGGAGGGTATTTGGGAGCAAAATTATTAAAAAAACTACCAGAAAAAATATTAAAAATAGTTTTTACAGCCTTTTTGATATATGTATCGTACAAAATGATATTTACTTAAAGAGTTTGTATAGTAAAAGTGCGATTTTATAAAAGAAATAAAAATAAAATCCAAAAATATAGGATAATAAAATTCGGTCATAAAAACATTGAGAAGTGGAGGTAATAATGAAAGAAGAAAATATAAATAACTTAATACAAAATAATAATTGGAAAAATAAAAACGAACAATATCTATTCGAATTACAAAAATTTATGGATTTAGCAGATAATATAGAAAACGAAAACTTAAGAAAATTAATAATAGCTCAAATGTTAAAATGTGATAAACGTCTTACAATTATTGCAGAAAGAATGATAAGACTAGCATTAGAAAATAAATAAAATGGAGGAAATATGGTTGAAGTATTAATAGGAATTATTTCCGGAACTATAAGTGGAACTGGGATGGGAGGAGGAACAATCCTAATATTTTTACTTACAGTTTTATGCAGACTGGAGCAACATATAGCACAAGCAACAAATTTAATATTTTTCATACCAACATCAATAGTAGCAATTATAGTGAACATCAAAAATAAAAATATAGATTTAAAATTAGCAACAATAATTTCTATATTTGGAATACTTGGAGCAATAATAGGTGCAAATTTATCAGTCCATACAGATGTAAAAATGTTAAGAAAATATTTTGGTATATTTTTGGCAATTATAGCACTACATGAAATATATACCATAATAAAAGAGAATAAAAAAACAAAATTGAGAGAAAATAAATAAAAAAATAGAGAAAGGATGATAAATATGAAATTTACAAAAGGCTTATTAATAGGCGGTTTAATAACAACAGGCATAATAATGATGTATAATGATAAAAATATGATGAACAAAAATAAAATGTTAAAAAAAGGAAAACAATTTGCTAAAAAAATGGGAGTGTTATAAAAAAGACCACTAAAGCTTTAAACTTTAGTGGCCTTTTATCAGTTTATATAAAGATTATTTGTCACAGCAATCTTCTTTGCAATCTTCAGAACATTCATCTCTAAAGCAAGGTTTTTTATCATCTAAAAAACAATCACATTTGTCACATTTATCACCTTTTAAGCATTTGCCTTCATGATGACATTTTGCACAAACTTTGATTTTTTTAGTAGTATTTGCCCAAATTTGAAGAGCATATTTTCTATCAGGGCAAAGAGGACCAAAAACAAATTCTCCTTCTTTGTCTGTGAAAGTATGACCAATAGGTCTTCTTTCTTCTTTGCCACAGTTATAAACGATTTCTGTTAATTTAACAACTGCATCACAAACTGGCTCTTTGAAACAATTTTTAATAACACCATAAATGACATCTCTATTATCTTCTGGTAAAGTTATATCTAAATCAAATTGTTTACCTCCTGCAATAACTCCATCAACATCTAAAACTGGGCAAAAAGGTTTTTTATCTTCCATATCCATAATAACAACATCCTTTCATTTATTTATGAATCTATCTACAAACAATTCGTTTGATTAATATATAATATGAAAAAAATAGGAAAAGTTGATATATAATGGAGAAATTTGGAAAAATAAATAGAAAAAGTATTTAATGAAAAATTTGATTTTTTATAAAAAAAGGAGTATAATAAGATTAAGAATATTTTTGATACTTGACTAGATATATAGTCAAAAAAGGAGGACTTTATGATGACAAAGAAGACAAAGAGAAATATAGTACGGGCATGTGCATATGTAGTATTAGGTAGCATTGTATTTATAGCATCAGTATTTTTTGGAATGTATATGTATTTTTCTGGAACATTTCTTCCAGGTATGCATGTAGCCAGATATACACTGTATGCAATAACATTCGCAATGATTTTAATATCAGGCTGGTTCGTATTTGAAGGAAGAAGATACTTAATATCAAAGATTAACAGAAGACGCTAATTTAGCGTCTTCACCATTTTAAAAATGTATAAAAATCCACTTTTTGCAAACAATATGTACAAAACATATTATTGCGAGGAGTGGAATTTTTTTGAAAGAAAATAAAATATTAAAAATAAACGGAACAATGCTAGAAAAGAGTCAACTAGAACAGCACTTAGAAAAAATAGCATCAAGCCATAATACAACAACAAAATCTCAAAAAGACACATATCCAGTACCACATCTAATAGAAAATTTCAAAACAATAGAACAAGTATATGAACTATTAAACGAACACCTCAAACTAGGAATAAACATACATCCAGCAGGAGAATGGCTATTAGACAATTTCTATATAATAGAAGAAACAACAAAACAAATCCAAAAAGAATTACCATTAAATAAATATATAAACTTTGTAGGAATAGCAAATGGTGAATATCAAGGTTTTGCAAGAATATATGTACTAGCATCAGAAATAGTAGCATACACAGAAAATAAAATTGAACAAGAAAATCTAGAGGATTACCTAAAAAGTTATCAAACTAAAAAGACCTTAAGTATGGATGAAATATGGAATATAGGAATATTTTTACAAATAGCAATTATAGAAAATATAACAGATATAGCGTTAAAAATATATAGTTCACAAATTCAAAAATATAGAGTAGAACAAATAGCAGAAAGATTAATAGAAATAAAAGAAAAAAACGAAATTAAATACAAAAATAATGTAAAAGACATAGAAAAAGAAATGTTTCAAGATATGAAATACCCATTTATAGAATATATGTCATATACCTTAAAAAGGTATGGAAAAAAAGGTTATAGATATCTAAAAGTATTAGAAGAAGTAGTAGAAAAACTAGGAACAACAGTATCTGATGTAATAAAAAAGGAACATTTTGATATTGCTACTCAAAAAGTTTTAATGGGAAATAGCATAACAAGTATAAAAAAAATTCAAAGAATAAATTTTTTAGAAATTTTTGAAAAAATAAATGGAGTTGAGGAATTACTAAAACAAGACCCAGCAGATGTATATATAAATATGGATTTTAGAACAAAGGAATACTATAGAAATAAAATAAAAGAATTAAGTAAGAAAACTAAGATTTCAGAAATTTATATAGCAAGGAAAACTTTAGAATTAGCACAAGAAAACTTTAAACAAACAGGAATAAACAAAAAAAGTCATATAGGGTATTACTTAATAGATAATGGGTTAAATGTTTTATATAAAAAATTAGAATATATGCCAAAAAAAGAAAATTCACCAATCAAAAAAGTAAAAAAATATATATCAGGAATAGCTATATTTAGTATAATATTGTCCTTATTTTTAAGTTATATTCTTAACTTAAAGATAAAAAATAATGCAATATTTATTTTAAGTTTTATAATATTTTTAATACCTGCAAGTGAAATCGTAATACAAATAATACAATATATATTAAGTAAAATTGTAAAACCAAAATTAATACCTAAAATGGATTTTTATAAAGGAATTGATGAGGAACACAGCACTTTTGTTGTAATACCAACAATTCTAAAATCAAGAGAAAAAGTAAAAGAAATGATGAGAAATCTTGAAGTATATTATCTAGCAAATAAATCAGATAATATTTATTTTGCATTATTAGGGGATTGTTCAGAAAGTGGTAAAAAACAAGAGAGTTATGATAAAGAAGTAATAGATGAAGGATTAAGAGAGGTAGAAATTTTAAATAATAAATATTCAAATAATCAAATACCAATATTCAATTTTATTTACAGAGAAAGAAAATGGAATGACAAAGAAGAAAAATATTTGGGATGGGAAAGAAAAAGAGGATTATTAAATCAATTTAACGAGTATATTTTAGGAAATATAAAAAATCCATTTTTAACAAATTCAATTGAAAATAATATAAATAATGAAGATATAAAAGAAAAATTTAAAAATATAAAATATATAATAACACTAGATGCAGACACAGATTTAGTATTAAACTCAGCTTTTGAATTAGTAGGAGCAATGGCACATATTTTAAATGAACCAGAAATTGACATACAAAAAAATATAGTAGAAAATGGTTATGGAATAATGCAACCAAGAGTAGGAATAAATTTAGATATTTGCTATAAAACCTTATTTACAAAAATATTTGCTGGAAGCGAAGGAATAGATAATTATACAAATGCTATTTCAGACATTTATCAAGATAATTTTAATGAAGGAATTTTTACAGGAAAAGGTATATATGATTTACAAATATTTTCAAAAGTTTTAAAAAATGTAATTCCAGAAAACACAGTATTAAGTCATGATTTGCTAGAAGGAAGTTATTTAAGATGTGGTTTAGTAAGTGATGTTATGCTAATGGATGGTTACCCAAGCAAATATACAAGTTTTATGAATAGATTATCAAGATGGATTAGAGGAGATTGGCAAATTACAAAATGGCTTGGTAATAAAAGCCCACTTAATTTACTATCAAAATACAAAATATTTGATAATTTAAGAAGAAGTTTATTTGAAATATCAATAATTGTTGGATTAATATATGCAAAAATCATAAATCTATCATATAAAATTAATACAACAGAAATAACAAGTATATTGATAATAATATTATTAATTCCATTTATACTAGAAATACTAAATTACTTAATAGGAAAAAAAGAAGGAGAAGAAACGCAAAAAACATTTACACCACAAATAACTGGATTAAAAGGAACTATACTAAGAGGATTTTTAACATTAGGTTGCATACCATACAAAGCATATGTTTCTATAAAGGCAATTTTAAAAACATGGTATAGAGTAAATATAACACATAAACATTTATTAGAATGGACAACATCTGAAGAAGCAGAAAAGCTAGGAAAAACTGATTTTGTATCATATTACAAAAGTATGATAGTAAATGTTATTGCTGGAATAATAAGTCTAATTATATATGCAAATACACATAATATTTTTAGTTTATTAATAGGTGCTATCTGGGTAATTATACCGGGAATTATGTATTATATCAGTAAAGAAAATACTCAAAAAAATAATATAGAAATATTATCAAAACAAGAACAGCAATATATTTTAGATATAGGTAAAAGAACTTGGAAATTTTTTGAACAATATCTTACTCAAGATAATAATTATTTAATACCAGATAATTATCAGGAAGATAGAAAAGAAAAAGTAGTACCAAGAACTTCATCAACAAATATAGGACTATCATTAATTGCAGTAATTTCAGCAAATGATTTAGGTTATATAGATTATGAAAAAACAAAAGAATTAATAAAAAATATTGTTTATACAATTCAAGGGTTAGAAAAATGGAATGGACATTTATATAATTGGTACAATATAAAAACAAAACAACCATTATTTCCAAGATATATTTCAACAGTAGATAGTGGAAATTTCATAGGCTATTTATATGTTTTAAAACAATGGTTAGAAAATAAAGAAGAATTACAAGAAATATCAACAATTGTAAAAGATATAATAGAAAATACAGATTTTTCTTATCTATATAGTAAAGAGCATAGAATTTTCTCAATAGGATTTAATATAGAAGAAAATAAATTAACTGACTCATATTATGATTTATTAGCATCCGAAGCAAGACAAGCTAGTTTAGTAGCTATTGCTAAAAAAGATGTTCCATCAAAACATTGGAATTCTTTAAGTAGAACATTAACAACATTGGGAAAATATAAGGGACTTGTTTCTTGGTCAGGAACTGCTTTTGAATATTTAATGCCTAATATAAATATTCCCAAATATAAAGGAAGTTTATTAGATGAATCTTGTAGATTTATGATAAAAAGTCAAATGGAGTATGCTAAAAAACTTCAAATACCTTGGGGAATATCAGAATCAGCATTTAATTTAAAAGATTTATATTCAAACTATCAATACAAAGCCTTTGGAATTCCATGGCTTGGATTAAAAAGAGGCCTTGCAGATGATATGGTAGTTGCCCCATATGGAGGAATATTAGCTATAACAGATTACCCAAAGGAAGTATACGAAAACTTAAAAACATTAGAGCAATATGGAATGATTGGAAAATTTGGATTTTATGAATCACTTGATTTTACTCCAGAAAGAGTAGAAAAAGGTAAAAAAGCAAGTGTAGTAAAAACATATATGGCACATCATCAAAGTCTAATTTTATTATCAATAAACAACTTAATAAATAATAATATTCTGCAAAAAAGATTTATGAAAAATCCAGAAATGAAAGCAATCAGTATCTTGCTACAAGAAAGGATGCCAGAAACAGCAATAATTACAAAGGAAAATAAAGAAAAAGTTGAAAAATTAAAATATAAAGATTATGAAGATTATGTAGAAGATATTTACAAAAAAATAGATAACAAATTAATAAGAGGAAATTTAATTTCAAGTGGTGATTATTCAATTGCAATGAATCAAAAAGGTGAGGGAATTAGTAAATATAAAGATATATTTATCAATAGATTTAAACTTACAGATGATTACCCACAAGGAATATTTTTTAATATCAAAAATATAAAAAGCAAAAAAATTATAACTTCAAATAATAATGATAGCATAAGTTTTATGCCAGATAAAATAAAACAAGAAATAATATCAGAAAATATAAAAACAACAATAGAAACTTTAATAGCACCAGAAGAACCAGTAGAAATAAGAAGCATAACTTTAGAAAATCAAGGTAATTCAGAAGAAATATTAGAAGTAACATCATATTTCGAACCAGTATTATCAAATAAAACACAGGACTATGCACATCCAGCTTTTAATAATTTATTTTTAATATATGATTTTGATGAAGAAACAAATAGTATAATCATAAAAAGAAAAAAGAGAGAACAAAATGGTCAAGAAATATATTTGTGTGCTAATTTATCCACAAATTGTGAGACAATTGGGGATTTAGAATACGAAATAGAAAAAGAAAAGTTCTTTCGGAAGAGGAAATATAGGAATACCTCAAATGATAAAACAATCAAAACCATTTAGCAAAAAAATTGGGCTAGTCACAGAACCAATTGTAGCACTAAAAAGAACAATAAAAATAAAACCAAATCAAAAAGAAAAAATAAACTTAATTATTGCAGTTGGAGAAAATAAAGAGGAAATCAAAAAAGAAATTCAAAAATACAAAATTGAAGAAAATATCAAAAAAGCAGTAGAACTATCAAAAGCAAAAAATGAAGCACAAAATAGATATCTAAGAATAAAAGGAACACAAATAAGAGACTACCAAAAAATGATGTCATACATTGTATTTTATAATCCAACTAAGAAATTAAATTTAGAAAAATTGCCAAAAGATAAATACAAACAATCAGAACTTTGGAAATATGGAATATCAGGTGATTTACCAATTATATTAGTAAAGATCAAAGATAGTAATGATGCACATGTTGTAAAAGAAGTATTAAAAGCATACGAATTTTTTAGAACAAAAAATTTAGAAACAGAGCTAATAATATTAGATGAAGAAAAACATAGTTACGAAAATTATGTAAGAGAAGATGTTGAAAATATAATCCAAAACAGTCAAATAGCATATTTAAAAAACATAAGAGCTGGAATATTTGAAATATCAAAAAATGAAATAAGCAAAGACGATTTAAATTTATTAAACTTCGTTTCAACAATAATAATTGATGCAAATAAAGGTGGAATAAAAAATGCACTAAAAGAATTAGAAGAAGAATATTTAGAAAAATATAAAGATGTTGGAAAAGAACAACAAATAACACTAATTGAAAATGAAAATAATGAAAATATAGATATATTAGAAAACATTAACAATTTAAAATACTATAATGAATACGGAGCATTCTCAGAAGATGGCAAAGAATATTTAATAAAGGTAAACAAAGAAAATAGACTTCCAACAATATGGTCCAACATAATGGCAAATGAAAAATTTGGAACATTAGTAACAGAAAGTATGGGAGGCTATAGTTGGCATAAAAATAGTAGATTAAACAGAGTAACAGCATGGCAAAATTATGCATGTTATGATATTCCATCAGAAATTATATATTTAAAAGATATGCAGACAAAAAAGGTTTGGTCACTTGGACTAAACCCTATGCCAGATAGCAAAAATTATAATGTGATTTATGGATTTGGTTATACAAAATATATTCATAAAAGCGATGGACTAGAACAAGAATTAGAAATATTTGTCCCAAAAGAGGATGGAATAAAAGTTCAAATTTTAAAATTAAAAAACACAACACTAAATCGTAAAAAAATAAAAATTGTGTATTATATGAAACCAGTATTAGGAGAGGATGAAATAAAAACAAATGGCTATATAAACTTAAAATATGATGCAAATAACAATATAATATGTGCTCAAAATCTATATAACAGTGAATTCACAAATGATGTAATATATGTATCAAATAGTGAAAAAATAAAAAGCTATACAGGAGACAAAAACTTTTTTATTGGTGAAGGAAATTTATCAAATCCAGAAAGTTTAAAAAGAACATCATTAAATAATGAAAACTCACTAGGAAAAAATCCATGTATAGCATATGAAATAGAAGTAGAAATAGAAAGTTTATCAGAAAAAGAAATAATATTCACATTAGGTGCTGAAGAAACAATTATAGATAGTAAAAATGTAGCCTATAAATATAGTAAAATTCAAAATTGCAAACAAGAATTAGAAAAAGTAAAAAATTATTGGAAAGAAGAATTAGGAAAATTACAAGTAAAAACACCTTTAGAATCTTTAAATATAATGCTAAATGGATGGATTATATATCAAACTTTAGAAAGTAGATTAATAGGAAAAACAGGATTTTACCAATCAGGTGGTGCATATGGTTTTAGAGACCAATTACAAGACACCTTAGCTTTAAAATATATAAATCCAGAAATACTAAAAAAACAAATAATAAAACACAGCAAACATCAATTTATAGAAGGAGATGTAGAACATTGGTGGCATGATGAAACACAAAGAGGAATAAGAACAAAATTCTCAGATGATTTATTATGGTTAGTATATCTAACTTGTGAATATATAGAATTCACAGGAGATTATTCAATATTAGATGAGCAAACACCTTATTTAACAGGAAAATTATTAGATGAAAATGAAGATGAAAGATATGATAGATATGTACAATCAGAAAAAATAGAAAGTATATTCGAACATTGTATAAAAGCAATAGAAAAAAGTTTGAATTTTGGAGAAAATGGATTACCCAAAATAGGAACAGGAGACTGGAACGATGGATTTAGTACAGTAGGAAATAAAGGAAAAGGTGAAAGCATATGGCTTGGATTCTTTCTTTACAATGTATTAGATAGATTTATACCAATTTGCAAAATAAAAGGAGAAAATAATTTAGTAGAAAAATATGAAAAAATAAAAGAAAATTTAAAAAGAACATTAAATACAAATGGTTGGGACGGTAGATGGTACAAAAGAGCATTTATGGATGATGGTAATACACTAGGAAGCATGGAAAATGAAGAATGTAGAATAGACAGTATAGCACAAAGTTGGAGTGTAATATCAAATGCAGGAGATAATGACAAAAAATATATATCAATGGAAAGTCTAGAAAATCATTTAATAGACAGAGAAAATGGAATAATAAAATTATTAGACCCACCATTTGACAAAGGAAAATTAGAACCAGGTTATATAAAAGCATATTTGCCAGGAGTAAGAGAAAATGGAGGACAATACACACATGCTGCAATATGGGTAATAATAGCAGAAGCATTATTAGGCTTTGGAGATAAAGCTACAGAATTATACAGAATGGTAAATCCAATAGAACATGCAAGAACAAAAGAAGCTAGTAACAAATATAAAGTAGAACCATATGTTATACCAGCAGATATATATGGTTGCAACAATCTAGCTGGCAGAGGAGGTTGGACTTGGTACACAGGTTCAAGTAGTTGGTATTATAAAGCCGGAATAGAATATATATTAGGATTGAAAATAAAGAATGGTTATTTAAGCATAGAACCTTGCATACCAAAGGATTGGAAAGAATATAGTATTAGATATAAATGGAAGAATAGTGTGTATAATATTAGTGTAAAAAATCCTAATAATAAAAATAGTGGAGTTGAAAAGGTTGTTATAAATGGGGTTGTGAGTGAGAATAAAATTAGACTTGAGGATTATGGGGTTTTTAATATTGAGGTGGAATTGTGAAACAAGTAGTATAACTATTTGTTTCATTTTTTGCTTGCAAGATAAATTATATAACAACATTTTGCCAAAAATACTTGTATAATCCAAAAAATTGTGATATAAATAGTTTATATAAAAATAAAGCTACGGAAAGGCGGAATTTTTGTGGAAGAAAATTTAGAAAAAGGTGCAAAAAAAGTACTAATAGTTGATGATGAACAAGCAATTATAGATGTACTAGTATATAACTTAAAAAAAGAAGGATATGAAACATTAGAAGCAACAGATGGAATAACTGCTGTAAATATGGCATTAGAAGAAAAACCAGACTTAATGTTGTTAGATATAATGTTGCCTAAATTAGATGGATTATCAGTATGCAAAAGAGTAAAAAATTACTTAAATATTCCTATACTAATGTTAACAGCAAAAGATGCTGAAATTGACAAAATAGTAGGACTAGAACTAGGTGCTGATGATTATATAACAAAACCATTTAGTGTAAGAGAACTAATGGCAAGAGTAAAAGCAAATTTAAGAAAAAATGAAATTACATCAAATCTAAAAAAAGAAGAAGAACAAAAAACAGAAGAAATACCAGAAAAAGCAGATAGCAAAATAAAAGTAAATGATTTAGAATTAGACTTAGATAGATTTGAAGTAAAAGTAAGAGACAAAGTAATAGACTTAACTTTAAGAGAATTTGAAGTTTTAAAATTCTTAGCATCACAACCAGGACAAGTTATAACAAGAGAAGTATTACTTGAAAAAGTTTGGGGTTATGAATATTATGGTGATATAAGAACAGTTGATGTTACAGTAAGAAGAATTAGAGAAAAAATAGAAGAAGATACATCATCACCAAAAATATTAATAACTAAAAGAGGAGTAGGTTATTATATTGCAACAAAATAAAATGGAAAAAGGACTTTAAAAGCCCTTTTTTTGTATAAAGAAGAAATATAAAAAGGAATAAGAAATATGGAAATAATAATAGGAAAAACAGCAGGATTTTGTTATGGAGTAAAAAGAGCTGTTGATGGAGCAATAGAAGAATCAAAGAAAAATAAAAAAACATACTGCTTAGGAGAATTGGTTCATAACAAAGAAGTTATAGAAGATTTAAAAAATAAAGGAATAAAAATAATTGAAGATATAAATGAAGCAAAAGATAAAAATGCAAAAGTTATACTAAGAGCACATGGAGTCGAGAAAAATATATATGAAAAAGCTAAAATTAATAATTTAGAATTAGTGGATTATACTTGTTCAAATGTTTTAAAAATACATAAAATAGCAGAAGAATATGCAAACAAAGGTTATTATATAATTCTAACAGGAGCAGAAAAACATCCTGAAGTTATAGGAATAAAAAGTTACTGTGGAAAAAATTTTTCTTTAATAGAAAAAGAAGATGATGTTCATAAGGCAATAGAAAAATTTGAAAATAGTCAAATTGAAAAATTATTAATAATATCACAAACAACATATAGTGTTGCTAAATTTGAAAATATAACTAAAATAATAAAAGAAAAAATATCAAAAAATGTTGAGCTAGTAATAAAAAATACAATTTGTCTAGCAACAGAAACAAGACAAAAAGAAACAGAAAAGTTATCAAAACAAGTTGAGTTAATGATAATAATTGGCGGAAAAAATAGCTCAAATACAAAGAAATTATATGAAATAGCAAAACAAAATTGCCATAATAGTATATCTGTAGAAAATGGAAAAGAAGCTGAAGAAACATTGAAAAATATGGATTTATCGACAATAGAAAAAGTGGGAATTATGGCAGGAGCATCCACTCCAAAAGAAAGTATAGATGAAGTAATAGAAGTCTGGCATTTATTTAAATAATGTCAGACTTTGTCGAAATATGCGATGAAAAGTTTGAATAAAAATAGAAAAAATATTGACATAATATAAAAATGATATTATAATCAAAACAATTTTAAATCAAAATTTATTTCAATTTTTAATATAATTAAAATCTAAAAAATACCCAATAAAAAAATAATATAAGGAGGATTGATATAATAATTGAATAGGAAATTTGTATCAAAAAGCAATTTTGTGCTTAGAAAAGTATTAAATTCAAAAGAAAGTATAGATATTTTAAAAGATATAGTTGAAAGTATTTTGGAGATAAAAATAAAAACAATAGAGCTGAATCCATATTTATATAAAAAAGCAAAATATTTGCCAAGTGAGGAAAATTTTGGCATTGCAGATGTAAGAATAACAAAAGATGATAATGAAGAATTAAATGTTGGAATCCAATTTATCGATGGAAAATATATTCCAACAAAAATATTAATGTATTATGAACAAATACATTTAAATCAATTAGAACATGACACAAAAAGAGAATTTTGTAGGACAATAACAATAAATATTTTAGATTTTATCTATTTTTCTTTTGAGAATTTTAGCAAGAAAATAAAAATAGAATGTAATGAAAAATATGTAAAAACAGAAGAATTAGAATTTAATATTATACAATTACCAAAATTTCAATCAGACAAATTAAAAAAATTTGAAGGAAAAGAACAATGGGTAGCATATTTAAAAGGAGATAATCAAGAATTAATTGATAGAGCAAAACAAGATAATAAGTATATAAAAAGACTAGATGAATTATTAGAAAATTATTGGAAACACGAAAAAATGGAATAAAAAAGAGGAAAAGTAAATTTCCTCTTAGTATTTAATAAATATTATCTTTAATGAACATCTGTAGTAGCAGGCTTTAAAGTAACTTTTATAACAGTACCTTCATCAACTTTAGAACCTTTAGCTGGATCTTGTGAAATTATGACACCACTTCCAGTAATACTAATATTCAAATTTAAGTTCTTTAGCTCACTAGTAGCTTGTGAAGCAGATTTTCCTGTAAGATCAGGAACTGTAGTTGTAGTTCTAACACTTTGGTCATATAACATTATTATAGAATTTTTAGCTAATGACACACCAGGCTTTGGAACTTGATCAATAACTTGTGTACTATTCTTATCGTTTGAAGTTGTTATTTTAGTTGTAAATCCAGCATTTTTAAGAATTTTTTCAGCTTCAGTTATTGTTTTATTTCTTATATCAGGTACAGTAATTAAATTAGAGTCATCTTCAGATGTTGTTTCATTTGAAGGAATACCTAATTCAGGTAATATTTTAGTTAGCATTTGAGAAACAACAGGTCCTGCAACTTGTCCACCTTGATGATTGCTTTCACTTGGTTTGTATAAAGTTAATAATAAAACAACTCGAGTATCTTCAATTGGTGAGATTGCAACATAAGATGCAACATAACCTTCTGTTTCCTTTTTATCATCAGTTGGTTCAGAAGTACCAGTTTTCCCACCTATAGAATAACCAGCAACAGCACCACGACCTCCCGTACCTTTAGTAACAACAGATTCCATCATAGATTTTACTTTTTGAGAAGTTTCTTTTGAAACTACTTGTCTAACAGTTGTAGGTTCTATATTTGTAATAGCACCAGTATCTGTATTTGTAATTTGTTTTACAATTCTAGGTTTCATTAAAATACCATCATTTGCAATTGCTGAAACAGCAGTAATCATTTGTAAAGGTGTAATGCTAAGCCTTTGACCAAAAGACATTGTAGCTCTTTCAACTGGTCCAACTTTTTGCTCTTCTGTGAATAAAGAATTTGCTTCTCCAGGTAAATCGATACCAGTTTTATCAAAAAGACCAAAAGCTTTATAATATTTATACAATGTAGTTGTACCAATTCTAGCACCAAGTTGCATAAATGCAGGGTTACAAGAATTCATCAAAGCTTTTCTTAAAGTTTGAGGACCATGTGGATCATAGTTTTTCCAACAATTAATTTTTACACCATTAACCATTTCATAACCAATACAAGTAAAATCTCCTTCAACATCAGTATCAGTAATATTCTCTTCTAGAGCAATTGCAGAAGTTACTGTTTTAAATACAGAACCAGGTTCATATAGTTCAGAAACAGATTTATTTGACCACATTTTATAAATAGCGTCTATTTTTTCACTAGAACTTAAGCTGTCATAAGTTTTTGCTAAAGTTTCATTTGGTGTAAAAGGAGTATTTAAATCATAATTTGGATATGTAGCCATAGCTAAAATATCTCCAGTTTTAGGATTCATAACGATACAACTTCCACCATTTTCACAAGAGTTATTTTCAACAGCCTGTTTCAAATATTCTTCAACAATAGTTTGAACATTATAATTTATAGTAAGTGTTAAATCACTTCCATTTTCAGCTGCAATATAAGATTCTTCAGCATTTGGAATTTCCTCTTGACTTGCACTCTTAGAACTTACTATTTTTCCTGGTGTACCAGATAAAACAGAATCCCATGCATTTTCAATTCCAGATAAACCTTTATCTTCTCCATAAGAACCTATAACTTGTGATAATACAGTATTATAAGGGTAATATCTTTTAGTATCTTCATCAATATTAATGCCAACAGTAACTTTATTTTCTTTCATCCAAGATTTTAAAGTTTCAACCTTATCTTGTTCAACTTTTTTTGCAATAGTTTCAACCTGTGCAGTGCTATTAACTTTTTCTAAAGTTTGATCATAATCTAATTCAAAAATATCAGCTAAAGCCTTTGCTACTTTTTCTTTTAATTCCTGAGTTTTAGAATCATCTTTAGAATTCTTTATTCTACTAGGATTAATTGTGATAGTATCAACAGTAGCACTTGTAGCCAAAATTTTTCCAGTTGAATCATATATAGAACCTCTTTTAGGACTTATAATCTGATTAATATTTTGTTGTTGATATGCTAAAGATTTTAAGTAACTGCCTTCAAAAAATTGAAGATATGCAATTCTACCAATTAACAATGCTAATATTAAAATAACAACAATAAATATGTTTCTTAATTTTTTAATATTTATAAAGTTTTGTGACTCAAAATCTGATTCCATTTTAACAACGTTACTTTTTTTATTTTTTGAAATTTTTTGTTTATTTTTTTCTATTTTTTTATTAGAATTTATTTTCTTTTTATTATTTTGGGATTTATTCAAAATTTTCACCACTCTTTTGTTTAATTTGATAACCATATTTTATATTAAACAAGGTGAAAAATCAATAAAAATTTAAAAATATATTAAATATGTAATTGCTAGCAAAAAATTCGAGACTATGTGAGATGAATGATGTGAATAATTGCTTTTGAGTGCGATTGGAATGATTTTAGAAATTCTTAATTAACTTTTTGGGGAATGTTCACGTCGAGCGACTAGCGAGGACTAAGTGAAAGGGTCCCAAAAAATTAATTTAGAATTACTTAAATCATATATTGAGCCGAAAAAGCAATTATTTAATATCATTCCTCTCTTATTATCTTGTAATATTGAGTAAATAACAAATTATAAAAGAAAGGAGCAAATCATGTTATCAACCATAAAAACAATAGCACTAAATGGATTAGAAGGAGAACTCATAGAAGTACAAACAGATATCACAGGAGGCTTACCAGACATTTCTATAGTAGGACTCCCAGATACAAGTGTTAAAGAATCCAAACAAAGAATAAAAACAGCAATAAAAAATTCAGGAATAGAATTCCCAAGTAGAAAAATTTTAATTAATTTAGCACCAGCAGATATAAGAAAATGGGGAACAAGTTATGATTTACCAATTGCAATTAGTGTTTTAGGAGCCTTAAAAGAAATTAATAATAAAAATTTAGAAAATACGATTTTTATAGGAGAATTATCACTTAATGGAAAAATAAATCATATAGACGGTGTATTGCCAATGTGTATCGAAGCAATAAATCTAGGAATAAAAAGAGTAATTTTACCAAAATCAAATGCAAGTGAAGCTTTAATTATAAAGGGATTAGAAGTTATAGCCGTGTCGAATCTAAAAGAATGTATTAATTATTTAAATGGAAGTATTCAAATATTAAATAAAAGTATAAATTTAAATGAAATTTTAAATAAATCAGAAAATGAGATACTAGATTTTTCAGATGTTAAAGGACAGGAAAATGTAAAAAGAGCATTAGAGATTTCAGCAGCAGGAGCTCATAATTGTTTGCTAATAGGAAGCCCAGGGGCTGGAAAAACTATGCTTGCAAGAAGATTGCCAACAATATTACCAGATTTAACTTTTGAAGAAGCCTTAGAAATAACTAAAATTCATAGTATATCTGGAAAATTAAATAGTCAAATTGGAATAATTACAAAAAGACCATTTAGAAGTCCACACCATACAATATCTCCAACATCTATGGTAGGAGGAGGTAGAGTTCCACAACCAGGAGAAATAAGTTTAGCACATTATGGAGTATTATTTTTAGATGAATTACCAGAATTTAATAGAAACACACTTGAAGTGTTAAGAGGTCCTCTAGAAGATAGATTTATAACAATTTCTAGAGTGTATTCATCAGTAAATTATCCAGCAAATTTTATGTTGGTAGCAAGTATGAATCCATGTCCGTGTGGCTATTATGGAAGCACAGAAAAAGAATGTACATGTACTAAACAAATGATAGAAAAATATTTAGGAAAAATAAGTGGACCTTTATTAGATAGAATAGATATACATATTGAAGTAAAATCAGTAAAATATCAAAAATTACAACAAAATCAAAAATTAGAAACTTCGCAAATGATAAGAAAAAGAGTAAATTTTGCGAGACAAATACAAAATGAAAGATATAAAAAAGAAAAAATATTTTCAAACTCAGAATTAACACCTAAAATGACTGAAAAATATTGTGAATTAAATAATGTTAGCAAAAAAATGTTGGAAATTGCATTTGAAAAATTAGGATTAAGTGCTAGAGCATATTATAAAATTTTAAAAGTTGCAAGAACAATTGCAGATTTAGAAAATAAAGAAAAAATAGAAGAAAAGCATATTGCAGAAGCAATTCAATATAGAAGTTTAGACAAAAAATATGGAGATAAATTTTAATGAAAATTACAATAGAAGATAAAGAATACCCAGAATGTTTAAAGCAAATTAAAAATCCACCCAAACAATTATATTTAAAAGGAAATATTAAGCTATTAAAATCACCAAGTATTGCAATAGTAGGGGCAAGAAATTGCACACAATATGGAGAAAAAATGGCAAAAAAATTTGCAAAGGAATTAGCAGAATTCGGTATCACGATAATAAGTGGAATGGCACTTGGAATTGACTCATATGCTCATATTAGTACACTTGAAGCAAATGGAAATACTATTGCTATAATACCAAGTGGACATTCTAATATTTACCCAAAAGAAAATCAAAAACTATACAATCAAATTTTAGAAAATAATGGTTTAATAATTACAGAATATCAAGAAAATGAAAAAGCAACTTCAAATAAATTTTTGGAAAGAAATAGAATTGTAAGTGGACTAGCTTTAGGAACATTAGTAGTTGAAGGTGGAAAAAGAAGTGGAACAAGTGTAACAGCAAGACTAACAAGAGAACAAGAAAAATTAGTGTTTTGTATACCATCAAGTTTAGAAAATCCTAAAGGTATTACACCAAATAATTTGATAAAAGAAGGAGCAATTTTAGTTACAAGTGTAAATGATATTATAGAAAATTATAAATATTTAAAATTGAAAAAAACAAAAACTACAAAAAAGAAAATTACTAATACAAATATAAAAGAAGAATATATGGAAATATATAAATTAATACCAAACAATGGAAGTATACACATAAACGAAATAATAAAAAAATCTAATATTCCAATTCAAGATATTAATTACAAATTAATGATGTTAGAGCTGGAAGAAAAAATAGAAGCCTTGCCAGGTCAAAATTATCGAAAGAGGGTGTGAAATGGAAAAATACAATTACAATTTAGGAAAATTAGGAGAAAAAATAGCAGAAAAATATTTAATGAAAAATAAATATACTATTATCGAAAAAAATTTTTATTCAAGACAAGGTGAAATAGATATAATAGCAGAAGAAAAAGATACAAGAGAAATAGTTTTTATAGAAGTAAAAACTAGAACAAATTCAAAATATGGAAGACCCAAAGATGCAGTAACTATAAATAAAAGAAAACATATGTATAAAACTGCAAGATACTATTTATATAAAAACAAAAATAACAATCAATTTATTAGATTTGATGTTATTGAAATAGTAATAAGAGGAAAAAAAGATTGGCTTAATCATATAAAAAATATTGAAGTGGTTGAAGTATAAAACTTGAAATATTCAACAAATTCTAGTATAATAATAAATATTAGAAGGAGAGAGTATGAATAATATTTTAGAAGAAACAAGATTTATAATTAACAAATACAACATAAGAGCCAACAAAAGTCTAGGACAAAATTTCTTAATAAATGAAAATGTAGTTAGCAGTATAGTTGAATGTAGTAATATAATAAAAGAAGATTTAGTTATAGAAATAGGACCTGGATTAGGTACATTGACAAAAGAATTATTAGAAAACGCAGGAAAAGTAGTTTGCATAGAATTAGATACAAAAATGCTAAGAATATTAAATGATAGATTTGCATTATACAAAAATTTAGAAATACTAAATGAAGATGTATTAAAAGTAGATTTACATACATTAATAAAAGAACAAAAAGAAAAAGAAAATCTAAAACAAGCAAAAATAGTTGCAAATTTACCATATTATATAACTACACCAATCATAATGAAATTACTAGAAGAAGAATTAGACTTAGAAAGCATAACAGTTATGATACAAAAAGAAGTTGCAGATAGAATAATTGCAATACCAGGAAAGAAAAATACAGGAGCAATAACATACTCTGTATACTATTATGCTGAAACAGAAGCAATATTAGAAGTTCCAAAAGATTCATTTATACCGGCACCAGAAGTTACATCAAAAGTAATAAAATTAAATATAAGAAAAGAACCGCCTGTGAAACCAGAAAGTAAAGAAAAAATGTTTAAAACAATAAAAAATGCATTTACACAAAGAAGAAAAACATTATTAAATTCATTAGTAAATACAAAGATGATAGAAAACAAAACACAGGGAGCAGAGATATTAAAAAAATTAAACTTAAATGAAAATGTAAGACCAGAAGAATTAACATTAGAAAATTTTGCTGAAATTTCTAATAACATATAAAAATATTTGTAATAAGTATTTGAAATAAACAATAAATATGTTATAATAAAATTGTTATAAAAAATATAAGGAGGTTAGCATGAATCAAATATTAGTTACAAAAAAACTATATATAACACCAGAATTAAAAAGAAAAAAGAAAATGTATAAATTTGATTTCTTAATATCTATATTTCTAGTATGCATTCTAACATCTTTATATATTTATGCAGAATATGATAGAAATAAAAGTGAAGAAACATCACAGCAAATATTAGAAGATATGAACCAACTATTATCACAAAATACACAAACAGACACAACAATAGCAAAAGATAATATCTTGTTAGTAGTTTTAGATGATGCAGAAGATAGTGGTGAAGATGAAAGTACAATAGAAACGACAAATAATCAAACAGCGCCAAGTGTGCAATCAGAAAAAAAGACAACTGCTAAAGGTAGTACATATACAACAGTTGCAAAAATAAGTATTCCAAAAATAAAATTGAATTATTCTGTTGTACAAGGAGAAACAGGTTCTTTAGAAGAAACAGAAGATTTATTGAAAATATCACCAGTTAAATATCATGGTGGAAATCCAAATGAAATAGGAAACTTCTGTATTGTAGGACACAATTATAGAAATGAAAAATTCTTTAGTAAAGTTCCAAGTTTGGTAGTTGGAGATGAAATTCAATTAACAGATTTATCAAAAAGAACATTAACATATAAAGTATATGATGTATATACAGTAGATCCAAACGATACAAGTTGTACAACACAAATGACAGGAGGAAAGAAAGAATTGACATTAATTACTTGTACAAATGACAGTAAATTAAGAGTAGTTGTAAAATGTAAAGAAGTAAAATAATTAATAAAGCAAAACTATTAGCTTATATAAAATAATATTGCTATAGTTTTGTTTTTTATTATAAAAAGTATATAATATAACATATTAGTTTATTTTTAACAAATAGTATCTTCAAAACTTATAAGTTAAATGATATATTATATAAAAAAGATAGGAAGGTGATTATAGTGGCTTTAGACTATAGTGTTATAGGTTCTAGAATTAAACAAGCTAGACTTGCAAAAAATATGACACAAGAAGATTTAGCAGACCAAATTGATATTTCTGTAGCTTTTTTAAGTAGAGTAGAAAGAGGAAATTCTCATATAAATTTAAAAAGAT
>ERZ824473.530-NODE-530-length-67868-cov-7.404672_pt1 | contig 67868 bp, 54 predicted proteins | sample MGYA00519874_ERZ824473 | MGnify/ENA primary metagenome ERZ824473 (study PRJEB31778, sample SAMEA3449151) | human gut metagenome | biome: human gut; feature: human-associated habitat; material: faeces | place: United Kingdom | collected 2010/2012 ... | reverse complement strand
ATAAGGAGGGACCCGCGTCAGTGGGAGGATCCCTTATGAGTAGCCCTCTGAAAATTGGGAGGATCCCTTATAATTTGCAGACGCCAACGAACGAAGTTCGTTTTCAAATGAGTCTGCTCCCGTAATAAGGAGAAATCTACGCTTTTATGATAAGGAGGGACCCGCGTCAGTGGGAGGATCCCTTATGAGTAGCCCTCTGAAAATTGGGAGGATCCCTTATAATTTGCAGACGCATTTAAATGCGTCTGCTCCCGTAATGTAACATTTTTAGAAAAACAACGGCATTGTATATGATGCAATATGCGATGCCGTTATTTTTTGCGCGGTTTCGCAGCTTTTTCGTGCGCCTGAACCAGATAATTCTTCCAGGAAGCGTATAAGACCGGTCGTTTCCCGGAATGATTATAAAAAATGTATTCGCGAAATTCTTCTCGCAAAATCAGGCGCAAAAGGATTCCGGGAGTACATAAAAACCACAAGGGAGGAAAATCAAGATGAGTCTTGAAAAATTTTTTCATCTGAAAGAAAATCACACAGATGCAAAAACAGAGATCATGGCAGGAATCACCTCATTTATGACGATGGCGTATATTCTTGCAGTAAATCCGAACATTCTGGCCGCAGCCGGAATGGATCACGGTGCGGTATTTACCGCGACAGCAGTGGCTGCTTTTATTGGTACACTATGCATGGCATTGTTCGCAAATTATCCGTTTGCACTGGCTCCGGGCATGGGATTGAATGCATACTTTGCGTATACCGTTGTACTTGGCATGGGATATTCCTGGCAGGTAGCGCTTGCAGCTGTACTTACTGAGGGCATCATTTTTATTCTGCTTTCGCTTTTTAACGTGCGCGAGGCGATTTTCAATGCCATCCCGTTCAATCTGAAAAAGGCAGTCAGCGTCGGCATCGGACTTTTTATTACATTCATCGGTCTGCAGAATGCAAAAATTGTTATCGGAAGCTCGACACTGTTAAGCCTGTTTTCTCTGGATGGATATAACGCAACCTTGACAGGCGGCGTGCAGGCAACGTGGAATGATGCCGGGATTACGGTGCTTCTTGCGATCATCGGTGTTATTATCACCGCAGTTCTGGTTGCCAGAAATGTAAAGGGAAATATTCTCTGGGGCATCCTGATCACCTGGCTGCTCGGAATCATCTGTCAGCTGACCGGTGTGTATGTGCCGAGCGCAGAACTTGGTTTCTACAGCCTACTTCCGGATTTTTCAGCAGGAATCTCAATTCCAGGCATTGCACCGATCTTTGCAAAATTCAGTCTTCAGGGTGTTTCCATTCTGGAGTTTATCGTTATCGTATTTGCATTTCTGTTTGTAGACATTTTCGATACGCTGGGAACTCTGATCGGTGTGGCTTCCAAGGCAGATATGCTGGATAAGGATGGAAAGCTCCCGCGTATCAAAGGTGCGCTGATGGCAGATGCGATCGGAACAACGGCCGGAGCAGTACTTGGTACCTCCACGGTTACGACCTTTGTTGAGAGTGCTTCTGGTGTATCTGAGGGCGGCCGTACCGGTCTGACTTCTCTGACAACCGGTATTCTTTTCCTGCTCTCTTTGTTCCTGTCCCCGATCTTCCTCGCAATCCCGTCCTTTGCGACGGCTCCGGCGCTGATCATCGTTGGCTTCTACATGCTGGGAGCAGTGACTGAGATCGATTTCAAGGATGCGGCAGAGGGGATTCCGGCATTTATCTGTATTATCGCAATGCCGTTTTTCTACAGCATTTCCGAGGGAATCGCAATGGGAGTTATCTCTTATGTGGTAATTAACCTTGTAACCGGAAAGAAGAAAAAAGTCGGACCGGTGATGGCAGTGCTTGCCGTACTGTTTATTTTAAAGTACATTCTGATGTAACTGCGGCTGTCTGCTTCAGAGCGTTCATTTGACAGAATAATTACGAAGGATCGGTTTTTCCGGCGGTTTGAGCCAGGAGAAACCGATCCTTTTTTAACCGAGTCAGGCAAGTCCCCTGCTTCAATTGCGCGGAGCAATAAGCAGTGGGTAGGGACTTGCTTGTATCAGGAGTGGTACAAGCCACTCCTGATAAGCTGCGAAGCAGCTGCTCGGTTATGAGCAAGTAGCGAAGCGGATTGCGAATATCCGCTTTGACCCGAGTCAGGCAAGATTATGGATATCTGCAGGGCAAAGCCGGAAAAGGGGAAAAGGGCTGGACAGAGCCGGATGGGAATGGTAGAATAGCGGTTGGTATAGAGCCTGCGGAAATAAAAACGAAAGAGGGAATTTTTATGAGTGAGGCAAAAAAAACAGGACATTTCCGGCTGACTTCTCAGGAACATTATTCGGAGGCGTTTTGCACGAGTGCGTTTCTTGCACTGTCAGGAGGCTTTCAGGATGCTTATACGTATAACTGCAGGGACGGTGTTTTTTCAAATGCACAGACGGGAAATATTGTGCTGATGAGTCAGCATCTGATGCAGGGAGAGTGGGGCAGGTGCCTGCATTATTTTGTGCCGGTAGTGGCATTTGCGCTTGGCGTCCTGATTTCCGAGCAGATCCAGCATCGATATAAATATGCAAAGAAGATGCACTGGAGACAGGGGATTCTGCTCGCGGAGATCGCAATCTTATTTGCAGTTGGATTTATTCCGGCTTCTTTTAATGTGGCAGCGACGGTACTTGTTTCACTGTCCTGTGCAATGCAGGTACAGACGTTCCGGAAGGTCGGCGGTTATTCTTATGCAAGCACGATGTGCATCGGAAACCTGCGCGGAGGCATGGAGGCGCTGTCCGTTTATTTAAGAGAACATAAAAAAGGACAGCTGCGGCAGGCGTCTTATTATTTTGGCGTGATTTTTTTGTTTGCGATCGGAGCAGGCATTGGCGGTGTCCTTTCTGTAAATTATGGAATCCGCGTGATCTGGGTCTCCTGCGTGCTGCTGCTGGTAAGCTTTATTTTGATGGCTCTGGATCGATTTAACTGAGTCGGGAAGTGAAGTAGATTACGAATGTCGTTTTGGCTTAACTTAGCCGGATTGCGAAAGGATCAAGCCAGGAATACAAGGAAATACCGCATAAAAAACACAGAATAGACAAAAAAACAGGGTATGATAAAAGGCAGAAAACGGGAAAAAGCGGATTGCGAATATCCGTTTTGATGAAAAAGAGCGGAGGAAATGAGTATGGAACGACTGAAGATTCTTGTAGTGGACGACGAGAGCAGAATGCGGAAGCTGGTGCGGGATTTCCTGGTGAAGAAGGATTTTGAAGTGCTGGAAGCCGGGGATGGCGCAGAAGCGGTGGATCTGTTTTTTGATACGAAGGATGTCGCGCTTGTGATCCTGGATGTGATGATGCCGAAAATGGACGGCTGGCAGGTATGCCGCGAGATCCGAGCCTATTCAAAAGTGCCGATCATCATGCTGACAGCAAAGAGCGATGAACGGGACGAGCTGCTCGGCTTCGAGCTTGGTGTGGATGAATATATTTCCAAACCATTCAGCCCGAAGATCTTGGTGGCGCGCGTGGAAGCGATCCTGCGCAGAACGAGCGGACTTGCAGCGGATGATGTGCTGCGTGCAGGCGGAATTGAGATCAACAAGGCAGCGCATGAAGTCACGATCGACGGCAGGGCGATCGATTTAAGCTACAAAGAATTTGAACTTCTGACTTATTTCATGGAAAATCAGGGCATTGCACTTTCAAGAGAGAAGATATTAAACAGTGTCTGGAATTATGACTATTTCGGAGATGCGCGCACCATTGATACACACGTCAAAAAGCTGCGCAGCAAACTCGGAGACAAGGGGGATTACATTAAGACAATCTGGGGCATGGGATATAAATTCGAAGTGGAAGGGTGACGGAAGATGAACATGTCGCTGAGAAGACAGCTGACTTTATGCTTTACGGCACTGATCGGTGCGCTGTTTCTGATTAATTACTTCGTTACCTCTTTTTTTCTGGAGAGCTATTACTACATGCGCAAGCAGCAGGTGCTTGTGGATGCCTACAATATGCTGAATGAAAATATCACGGATGAGGGCGGCCTGGAAGAAGAGCCGATGAGAGAACTGACGACGGTCTGCGTAACGAACGGTATTTCGCTGGTTGTTGTGGATCATAATAACAAGATTCTGCTTCGGACGATGTGGACCGGCAGCGATCTGATTAATCTGATGCTGGCCAGATTAAACGGCTACCAGATCGGAGTTGACGAGGGAAATGTACTGGAGCACAACGATTTCTATACGATCCAGCGGAAAGAAGATTCTGAGGTTGGGCTTGAATACCTCGAGATGTGGGGAAGCCTGGATAAAGATTTTTATTTTATGATGCGTTTTAACGTAGAAGGCGTAACAGAAAATGTGCGCGTCTGCTCGGAATTTATTAAATATATCTGTCTGGCAGGTATCGTACTTGCTGTTGTAATTGTCTGGCTGATCTCGCGGCGTGTCACGAAGCCGCTGCATGAGCTGACGGAGCTGTCGAAACGGATGGCAGAGCTTGATTTTGATGCAAAATATACAAGCGGAGGAAGCAATGAGATCGGACAGCTGGGCGAGCATTTCAACCGGATGTCAGAGAATCTGGAAAAAGCGTATTCGGAGCTTCTGACGGCAAATAATGAGCTGCAGCAGGATATCCAGAAAAAGCAGAAGATCGACGATATGCGCAAAGAGTTCCTCTCGAACGTTTCTCATGAGCTTAAAACGCCGATCGCGCTGATCCAGGGTTATGCAGAAGGACTTGCCGAATGCATCAATGACGATGCGGAGAGCCGCGACTTTTACTGTGAGGTCATTATGGACGAGGCGTCTAAGATGAATACGATGGTCCAGAAGCTGCTGACGTTAAATCAGCTGGAGTTCGGCAATGACAAGATTGTGATGGAGCGGTTTGATCTTGCGATGCTTCTGAAAAACAAGATCCAGTCGATCGCGATTCTGGCACAGCAGAAAGAGGCACAGATTTCCTACAGTGGAAAGGACAGTGTGTATGCGTGGGGTGACGAATTTAAAATCGAAGAGGTCATCACAAATTATCTGAGCAATGCGCTGAACCACGTAAGCGGAGCGAAAAAGATTGAAGTGCGTGTGGAGCAGGATACAGAACAGGTACGTGTGTCTGTATTTAATACCGGAGAGCAGATCCCGGAGGCTGATATCGGCCAGATCTGGGATAAATTCTATAAGGTGGATAAGGCGAGAACCCGTGAATATGGTGGAAGCGGCGTTGGACTTTCCATTGTAAAGGCAATCATGGAATCGCTGAATCAAAAATATGGCGTTGAGAACCGCCCGGATGGCGTGGAATTCTGGTTTACCCTGAAAAATGGAAGTGCTCAGAAGGAAGAGGAGACAGGCGATTCGGACGCTGTGAAGAGCAGTGTGAAAAAGGATAAAAATGAGATCTGCAACGGTGCATGGCGAAAGGTAGAGCCGGACGAAACACAGGATTCTGAGGAGAAAGTGTCAGAAGGACGAAGTACGGAGGATCAGGGCGGTGAATAGAGGCTGCCCGGGGAAAGGAAGAGAAAAAGGAAAAGAAGAAGGAACAGAAGAAGGAACAGAAGAATGAGTAAAGTAATCGTAATCGGAGGTGGCGCAGCCGGTATGATGGCTGCCATTGCCGCGGCGGAGGATGGACATCAAGTCACTTTGCTGGAGAAGAATGAAAAACTGGGCAAAAAGATTTATATTACCGGAAAGGGCCGCTGTAATCTGACGAACAACTGCGAGGTGGAAGATCTGCTGGAGGCAACGTGTGTCAACCAGAAATTTCTGTACAGCGCATTTTATGGTTTTACCAGTCAGGATACGATCGAATTTTTTGAAAATTCAGGGATGAAAACAAAGACAGAGCGCGGCAATCGTGTCTTCCCGGTTTCTGATCACTCATCAGATGTCATCCTGGCACTGAATCGGAGACTGAAAGAGTGCGGTGTGCGCATCTGCCTGCACACGGAAGCAGCAGGGATCCTGACGAAGGAGAGTTCCGGTGAAAAATCCGGGGTATGTGTCTGCGGCGTGAGGAAAAAGGATGGTATGCGTCTTGAGGCGGATGCGGTCATTGTGGCGACCGGTGGATTGTCTTATGCGTCGACCGGTTCGACTGGTGACGGATACCGATTTGCAAAGGAGCTGGGGCTTCGTGTAACGGAATGTTCTCCATCTCTGGTACCGATTGAGGCGGCAGAGGAATGGGTTCCGCGTTTACAGGGGCTTTCCCTTCGGAATGTGGAAGTGACGATCCTCGATGGAAAGAAAGAATTGTACCGCGAGTTCGGCGAGATGCTCTTTACGCATTACGGCGTGACCGGCCCACTGATCCTGACAGCAAGCAGTGTGATCCAAAAAAAACTTGCGGGACATCCGCTTGCAATGCGGATCAATTTAAAACCGGCGCTGAGTGAAGAACAGCTCGATGCACGGATTCTGCGTGAGTTTGAGGCGGCAAAAAACAAACAGTTCAAAAATGTGATCGGTACGCTGTACCCGGCAAAGCTGATCCCTGTCATCATAGAACTTTGTGGGATTCCGGAGGAGAAACCGGTGCACGATATCTCAAAGGAAGAGCGGAAACACCTGGTTGAAATTACAAAGCAGTTCCCATTGACCCTTACCCGTCTTCGCGGTTATAATGAGGCAGTAGTGACACGTGGAGGTGTCAGTGTAAAAGAAATTGATCCTGGTACGATGGAATCGAAGAAGATATCCGGACTGTATTTTGCCGGTGAAGTGCTTGATCTTGACGCGGTGACCGGTGGATTTAACCTGCAGATCGCATGGGCAACGGGCCATGCGGCCGGAAGAGGAATCCGCTGAAAAGATCGCCCGGATGATAAAAGACAGTCCGGTGAGCGGTAAGTATAGAAAGATTCTGAAAGTACATTAGAAAGAAAAAGAGGAAGAAATGTATGAGTTTTAATATTGCAATCGATGGACCGGCGGGGGCCGGAAAAAGTACGATCGCGAAACGTGCGGCAGAAAAACTTTCATTTATTTATGTAGACACCGGGGCGATGTACCGGGCGATCGCACTCGGACTTCTGCGCAGTAATACCGATATCGCGGATGAGGCGGCGTTAAACGCAAGGCTCGCGGAGATTTCTGTGGAGATCAGCTATGAAGGCGGCGTACAGCAGGTTTACTTAAACGGAGAGAATGTATCGAATCTGATCCGGACGGAGGAGGTCAGCGACATGACGAGCCGCAGTTCAGCAATCGCACAGGTACGCGCAAAGCTGACCGATCTGCAAAGAGACCTTGCGGCAAGAGAAAATGTACTGATGGACGGGCGAGACATCGGAACGACGATTCTGCCGCATGCGCAGCTGAAAATATATCTGACCGCCAGCGTAGAGGTACGGGCGCTGCGCCGCTACAAAGAGTATCTGGCCAAAGGACAGAAGGACCAGACACTTGCAGAGGTGGAAAAGGATGTAGAAAACAGAGATTATCGCGATATGCACCGGGATGTCTCGCCGCTTTGCCAGGCAGAAGATGCAGTTTACCTGGATTCATCTGAGATGACGATTGAGGAAGTGGTCGATCACATTGTAATGCTTGCGAGGGAGCGTATGGCATGAAAGTTATCGTAGCAAAGACGGCAGGGTTCTGTTTTGGCGTGAAGCGCGCGGTCGATCAGGTATACCGTCAGATCGAAGAAGGAAAAAAGCCGATTTATACGTATGGACCGATCATCCACAATGAGGAGGTGGTCCGGGAGCTTGCGGAAAAGGGAGTACGGATCGTAGAAACAGAGGAGGAACTCCGAAAACTGAAAGAAGGAACCGTGATCATCCGTTCACATGGAGTGCCGGAAAGAATTTACAGGCTGATCGAAGCACAGGGGCTCGAAATGATAGATGCGACCTGTCCGTTTGTGAAAAAAATTCACCGGATCGTGCAGAGCCACAGTGCTGAAGGCCGGGAGATCGTGATCATCGGAAATGACGGTCACCCGGAGGTGGAGGGCATCAAAGGGTGGTGCAGTACTCCGGTGACGGTGATCGGAGAGGAAGCAGAAGCAGAAGCGTTTCTGCGCGAGCCGCATCCGGCAATCTGCGTCGTATCGCAAACGACATTTAATTACAAGAAATTTGATAAATTGGTTGAAATTATCTCCAAAATGAGGTATGATAAATTAGATATTTTGAATACGATATGTAGCGCCACAGAAGAACGGCAGTCTGAGGCCAGGCAGATCGCAGGTCAGGTCGACAGTATGATCGTGATCGGAGGCAGCCACAGCTCAAATACGAGAAAGCTATTCGAAATATGCAAGAAAGAATGTGCAAATACTTACCATATACAAACACTGAAAGATTTGGATATTCGGCGATTGCCATCCAGGGGTTGCGTAGGTATTACAGCAGGGGCATCGACCCCAAATAATTTAATTGAGGAGGTTTCAAAACAATGTCAGATTTAAGTTTTGAACAAATGCTGGAAGAATCATTCAAAACAATTCATAATGGAGAGGTAGTCGAAGGCACTGTTATTGATGTCAAAGAAGATGAAATCATCTTGAACATTGGATATAAGGCTGACGGTATCATTACCAGAAGCGAATATACAAATGATTCTAATGCAGACCTTCGCGAGCTTGTCCATACTGGTGACAAGATGGAAGCAAAGGTTTTAAAGGTAAATGACGGAGATGGTCAGGTGCTTCTTACCTATAAGCGTCTTGCTGCTGAAAAGGGCAATAAGAGACTGGAAGAGGCATTCAACACACAGGAAGTTCTGAAAGCACCGGTCGTACAGGTACTGACAGGCGGTCTGAGCGTTGTTGTTGACGAGGCAAGAGTATTCATCCCGGCAAGCCTTGTTTCTGATACTTACGAGAAGAATCTTGAGAAGTATGCAGGACAGGAGATCGAATTTGTGATCACAGAGTTCAATCCGCGCAGAAGAAGAATCATCGGCGACCGCAAGCAGCTTCTTGTAGCAAAGAAAGCTGAGATGCAGAAAGAGCTCTTTGAGAGAATCCACGTTGGTGATGTGGTAGAAGGTGTTGTAAAGAATGTTACTGATTTCGGTGCATTCATCGACCTTGGCGGTGCAGATGGACTGCTTCACATCTCTGAGATGTCCTGGGGTCATGTTGAGAACCCGAAGAAAGTATTTAAGGTAGGCGAGAAGCTGAAAGTCCTGATCAAAGATATCAATGGCGACAAGATCGCTCTGAGCCTGAAATTTGAGGATCAGAATCCGTGGCTTACCGCAGCAGACAAGTATGCAGCAGGCAGCGTAGTAGAAGGCCGTGTAGCAAGAATGACCGACTTCGGTGCATTCGTTGAGCTTGAGCCGGGTGTAGACGCTCTGCTTCATGTATCCCAGATCTCCCGTGAGCACGTTGAGAAGCCGTCCGACATCCTGAAAGTTGGCCAGGTGATCACTGCTAAGGTAGTAGATTTCAACGGCGAGGATAAGAAGATCAGCCTGAGCATGAAGGCTCTTGAGAACCAGGCTCCGGCAGAGGACGAGGAGTAATTCTTTCTCCTGGTCAGATCCGAGAATAAAATAATCAAAACATACAGAAGGGCTTCCGGAAAATTTCCGGAAGCCCTTTTCTGACACTGTAAATGTTTGTTTTGAACGACAGGTCGCGAAGCGACTGCGTTCATGAAATATCATAAGGGTAACCCGCTTGCGGAATCTTGTAAGGAGGGATCCGTTTACGGGAGGATTCCTTACGAGCCTGGATTCCTTATGATCCTACAAGTAGCGAAGCGGATTGGAATGTCCGTTTTACATCAAAGAAGTTGTCTTTGGAAAATCAGCTCACATCTTTCTTTCGGATAACACCCGCCGGGCATTTCTCCGCACATTTTCCACATTTTGTACATTTCTCATAATTGATATGAGCCACATTATTTTCAACGGTGATTGCGCCGGATTCGCACTGTTTTTCACACAGCTTGCAGGCGAGACAACCGGCCTTGCAGACTTTCTTAACTGCGGCACCGCGGTCGTGGCTGGAGCAGCGTACCGCATAGACGGCAGATTCCGGGACGAGCTCGATCAGGTGCCGCGGACAGGCAGCAACACATTTTCCACAGGCCTTGCATTTGGAACGGTCCACGCTTGCAACACCCTGATTGACGGTAATTGCACCGAACGGACAAGCGGAAGCACAGGTGCCAAAGCCGATACAGCCATAGTCGCAGGTCCACGGGGAAAGCCCGCTGCTGGCAGCGGAAGCGCAGTCGTGGATGCCGACGTAACGGCATCTGGCTGCTGCATTTTCGCAGTCGCCGGAGCATTTGACATAAGCGGCGACTTTTTCTGTTTTTTCCATCTGAAGGCCGAGCAGACGGCTGATCTTTTCTGCGACAGGATCACCGCCGACCGGACAGGCATTTACCGGTGCTTCCTGATTTGCAATAGCTGATGCAAGCGCATCACATCCGGCATAACCGCAGCCACCGCAATTGTTGCCCGGCAGGCATTCGCGGATCGCTACCTGTTTCTCATCTACTTCTACTTTAAATTTTTTATCGACTGTGACCAGCAGAATGCCGATCAGCATGCCAATGACAGCCACAGCAAGTGTGGCAACAATGATTGATGACATAAGTACCTCCTATCCTGGATTTCGCGTTAGTGAGAACGGAAATCAGTTCCGCCCTCAGCCGCAAACCATTCGCTTACAGTGACAGTCCGGCAAATCCCATGAATGCGATGGACATCAGGGCTGCGGACAGAAGTACGACAGGGGCACCGCGGAATGGAAGCGGAACACTTGCTTCATCGATTCGTTCGCGGATGCCGGCAAGCAGTACGATCGAGATCGTGTAGCCGACTGCCGTACCGAAACCTGCAGTCACGCTCTGAATGAAATTGTAACCGTCCTGCACGTTGGTCAGAGCGACACCGAGCACGGCGCAGTTGGTAGTGATCAGAGGCAGATAGATTCCAAGCGCATTGTAGATCGCCGGTGAAGTCTTTTTCAGGAACATCTCAACGATCTGTACGAGCGCTGCAATGACGAGAATAAAGACAATGGTTTCCAGGTATTCCAGGTGCAGCGGAACCAGCAGGAAATCGTACAGCAGGCTGGCTACGCCTGAAGAAAGTGTGATAACAAAGATAACGGCTACTCCAAGACTTAAGGAAGTCTTGATCTGTTTGGAAACGCCGAGGAAGGAGCAGATTCCGAGAAACTGACTCAGTACGACGTTGTTGACGAGAGCCGTGGTAATGATGATCAGGATCAATGATGTATTCATATGGCTCATCCCTCCTTATTCTCATTCTGGCAGCCGGATTTGCTGCAGTGGTTGCAACAGCCGTCACAGCCCTTGACAAGGTCTGCAGAATTGTTCTTGATATGTAAGGCATTCATGACTGCGATAATCAGCGCGATGACGAGAAATGCGCCGGGAGCCTTTACAAAGATTGCGATCGGTGATACGGATTCTGGAAGGATAGAAAGTCCGAAGAGTTTTCCTGAGCCGAGCAGTTCACGGATCATGCCGATCAGAGTCAGTGCAACCGTAAAGCCAAGACCCATTCCAAGCCCGTCGAAAAGTGCAAGTCCCGGTCCGACCTTGTTTGCATAAGCTTCTGCACGGCCGAGAATGATGCAGTTTACGACGATCAGCGGGATGTAAATGCCAAGCGAAGCGTACAGCCCGGGAGCGTATGCCTGAAGCAGCAGGTCAACAACTGTAACGAGAGAAGCTACAATGACGATGTAAGCCGGAAGGCGTACCTGATCCGGAATGATCTTCCGCATCAGAGAGATGATCAGGTTGGAAAAGATCAGAACCGCAAGGGTGGAAAGCCCCATGCCGATTCCGTTGATGGCGGAGGTGGTGACAGCCAGAGTCGGACACATGCCGAGCATCAGGACAAGGCTGGGATTTTCCTTCACCACGCCGTTGTAAAGTCGTTCTACATATTTATTCATAGTCTGTCCCCTCCTTATTGGATTGACGATGCATAGAAAGCAAGCGCAGTGTTGACTGCATTTACAACAGCACCGGAAGAGGTCGATGCGCCGGAGACGGAGTCGATCTCATTGTCTGTGGTGGAGCCGCCGGCCTTGTTTAAAGTAAATGCGTCGGTATTGACTCCTGCAAACTGACTGCGGAATGCATCCTCGCCGCAGAGCATACCCATACCGGCCGTCTCATGCAGCTCAGTGAAGGAGATGCCGAGTACGGTGCCTTCTGTGTCAAGCCCGACGGAGAGTGTGATCGTTCCATCATATCCGTCACCGCTGGAGACGCTGATGACGTATCCGACGGTCGCATCCGAAGCGTCTTTTCCAACCATGACGCTGTTGATATAGGTCTTGCCGAATTTCTCGTCGTAAATGTCGCCTCCGAGGGCTTCGATCTTTGCATTGATCGTGTCGTCAGTCACAAAGGTTTCTGCATCCGGGCAGACTTCTTTGTAGGAAGCTGCATTTGCAGCAAGCTTCTGCTCGTCGATTTTATCCCTGGTCAGGAGATAAACACTGCTGAGTGCAAGTCCGGCACACAGGGTGATGATCGTCAGGTTGACAGCAGCCTTTGGAAACTGTGGCTTTCCGGATGCGGCGCGATAGCCGAGCGGTTTCGGGACAGAAATCTTATCGATAAACGGAACGACCATATTTGCGATGATGATTGCATAGCTGACGGAATCGGCAGAGCTTCCATAGACACGGAAGAGCCCGGCAAGAATACCAGTGATCGCGCCGTAAAGCAGCTGGCCGCGGGAAGTGACCGGGCTGGTGACCGGATCGGTCGCCATAAAGAAAGCTCCCATCAGTACACCGCCGCCGCAGATATGGATCAGCAGATAATTCGGATCAAAGCCATGTCCGCCGAAGAGTCCCATAAATACAGCAAACGCAGCCACAAAAGCAGCCGGGATCTCGATCGTGATGCCTCCGGTGATCAGCAGGAAGATCCCACCGATCAGAAGGGCAACTGCACTTCCGCCGATCACGCCGGCCGTGTAACCGAGTGCAGTCTGGGAAAGACTTACAGCTTCACCGGCACGCAGTGCGGCAAGCGGGGTAGCAGAACTCATGCCGTCGACAGAGAAATTTGTCATGGCACTTCCGAAGGAGATCAGCAAAAAGCAGCGTCCGGTCAGAGCCGGGTTCATGAAGTTCTTGCCGAGTCCGCCGAAAAAGCATTTGACAAACAGAATTGCGAAGACGGATCCAAGACACGGAAGGTAGAGCGGTACGGCCGGGGAGAGCGAAAGGCCCAGGAGCAGGCCGGTAACAACAGCGCTGCCGTCCTTGACCGTCATTGGCTTTCTGGCTGCTTTGTCATAGAGAAATTCCGTAGCTACTGCGGAAGCGACACTGATCAGCAGGATCAGAAAAGCATGGATGCCGTAGCGGTAAATGCCGAACACGGCAGCCGGAAGCAAAGCCAGTACCACATCGGTCATCACAGCGCCGGTGGTCAGGCGATGACGGATGTGAGGACTGGAAGACATATTCAGTAGTTTTTCATTCATTTTCCGTTCCCTCACTTTCTTTTTGCGGCCATGATCGAGGCTTTCGTCTGTTTGAACAGCTGCATCAGCGGGCGCTTGGCCGGGCAGATGTAGGTGCAGGAACCACAGGCAATGCAGTCCAGCCCGTACAGCTTTTTCTCGTATCGTTCATAATCCTTTCGCTCGGCGGCCTCAGCCATCATCTGCGGTACAAGACCGATCGGACAGACGTGGCCGCAGCGGCCGCAGCGCAGGCAGGCAGTCATCTGATTTTCAGCGAGTTCAACTTCATCCTCCGCGAGAACCGTCAGTGCATTGTTGTTCTTGGCGATCGGAACATCGAGTGTCGACATGGCAATTCCCATCATAGGACCGCCGCAGAGAATCTTTTTGGCGGTACATTCCGGTTTGATGCCGCCTGCTGCCTCAAGCAGTTCCCTGCAGGAAGTGCCGATCCGTACTTCCATCGTGTGTGGTTTGACAACGGCGTCACCGGATACGGTAAAGAGACGGGTCATCAGAGGTTCTGATTTACAGACTGCGCGGTAGATGGCGTTTAAGGAACTGACGTTGCAGACGACACAGCCCAGATCTGCCGGAAGCTGTCCGAAACGCAGCTGTCTTCCGGTGACAACGCCGATCAGGTTTCGTTCGCCGCCTTCCGGGTATTTTGCTTTCACTTCAAGTACAGAAATATTGGAATCGGAAGCGCAGGCCTTTGTCATGGCTGCGATTGCCTCTGGTTTGTTGTCTTCGATGGCGATTACGCCTTTTGCATTTGGAAAGAGCCGCAGTACCAGCCGCATACCTTCCACGATTCCGTCGCTTCTGGTGCGCATCAGCTGGTCGTCGCAGGTAATGTAAGGTTCACATTCAGAGCCGTTTGCAATGACGTAATCAATTTGCTCCGGATTACGCGGGGCAAGTTTTACGTGGGTTGGAAATCCGGCGCCGCCAAGACCGACGATACCGGCTGCCTTGATCGCATCCAGAATCTGCGGGCCGCTCATTGAGGTGTCATCATGTTCTGTGCCGACACCCGGGGCGAGGGTAAATAATCCGTCATTCTCGATGACAATGCAGGTGGCTCTGCCGCCGTTTACCGTGTGCCGTTCCTCAATGGCTTTTACTTTGCCGGAGCAGGAACTGATGATGTTTGCGGATACGAAGCCGTCCGCCTCGGCGATCAGCTGGCCGGCAAGAACGGGATCCCCCTTTTTTACAACTGGCTTTGCTGGTTTTCCAATGTGCTGGTTGACCGGGAAGACAAGCTCTCCTTTGGGGAGAAATTCTTCGATCGGACAATCTTTGGAGAGGTCTTTGTGTCCGTCTGGATGGACGCCTCCCCGAAACGTTTTGTGACTCATACGATACCTCCTGTTTGATTGTCATATCTCGTCTGCAGGGGAGCGGAGAACCTCATAATCAGGGTATCCGGCGACTGCAGAGGGCGGTTATTTCCCTGCATAAGGAGAAACCATCCCTTATGAGCCTGGGTGGGCTTCCTTATGATTTTGCGGATAACGGACATAGATGGTAAATATCCGGTCAGCGCAAAATGAAATAAATAATCGATTAAGAAAATCATATCAGATACGAGCCTGAAAATCCAGCTTTTTTCACAAAGAAATACGTTAAAAAAATAACTGTTTTGTTAATTAATACACATACATATGAGAAGTTAGAAAAAAGAGATTCTGGAAATGCAATAAAAAGAGAGATTTTTTTTATGAAAAAAATCTCTGAAAACAGCACTGCACAAGTGGATGAAGAAGATCTGGCTGATGAGAAAAATTCTCACTGTACTCAAAAAAATGAGCTTTTGCATCAAAGGAAGCGCGAAAATCAGGAGAGAGAAGTGGCTGCGGCTGCCAGTAAAAAATGTCGGATTTTCGCGTATAGCAGGTCGCTGCTTTTGCAGGAACGCGATATTCCTTATCAATATAGGAGGCAACGCTTTTATGGATTGCCTGATCTTCGAGCGGAAGATAGCAGTAATTTTTGTAATCCGGGAAAAAATACTTCAGTTCACACGGGAAACCGGGGAAACGAAGCACAGCTGTAGAATTTTTAACGATCATATCGCATACGCAGCTGCAGGAAACGGCAGGATCGTCAGAAAAGTGCGAAAGAGAGAGTGGAGTGGGCAGTGGAGCCCGCAGCTGAATCGTTACCTCAAGAGACGGGACGGCATTTTTTTCATCGGAGCGGAGAAAACAAGAGCGCACACCGATAAAATCGCCGTCCGCAAGCATACAGTAAGCTGCGAGGGGGAGAAGATTTGTCATGCCCACCAGATCGTCATGGTTGTGGAGCAGCATCAGCTGAAGCAGCTCCTGATCCTGCGTCTTGTCGAAGGAACGGAACATGGCAGCCATATGTTTTCCGCTCAGGGTATCGGTGCGCTGCCATCCGGCAAGCTTTTCAAGTGCAGACTGTTTCAAACTTGTCTGTCCGGGGAGATGCCGCAGGACGGAGAGTGTGCGGTAGAGGTCGAGGGAGTTTTTTTCTGCTGCTGTAAAGGGATGTGTGGAAAACGGAACATGCGCTGCACCAGAAGTTTGGCAGGCGGATTTCTCAGCGGATTGCCTGCCGGAAGATTTGCCGGAGACACCATGCAGAGAAATCCCCGTCAGTTCATAGGCGTTTGCTTTTGCGTTTAAAAATGGCACATCAAAGGTAGAACCATTAAAATGAATGAGCGTATCATACGGCGCTGCGTCTGACAAAAAAGTCTCGAGCAGCTGTTTTTCCTCGGAGGCATGCTCTGCAAGATACTGGGTGAGCTGCCAGCTGCCGTTTTCGAGATGAATCGTCCCGATCAGAAAGACACAGGCGGATTTGTGGGAGAGGCCTGTTGTCTCGATATCAAAAAAGAGTGCTTTTTCCGGCGTGTAGCCGTAAAATTCATGAAAGTCCGGGAAATCCGGAAGTACAGAGGTTGTTTTTATCATAAGAAATCCTTTCTGCCGAAATAGTATGCCAGGGAAGCATTTGCCTGCTGCCGTTTCAGGAATAAGTGATGTAGCATAGAGCAAAGTCGAATATTTGTTTTGCTTTTGCTTCATAAGAAATTGTGTCTTGTAAAACAGAAACGCTTTGTGATCAGGATTTTTTGTATCATCGCTGTTCAGTATAATAGAAATAGTAGAAAAAATCCAGCTATTGAAATCTGGCGAGGAGGCTGATAAATCATAAAAAGCGATACTTTCGATTTTAAAAACTTAAGGTTTTCTTCCGTTGTGCCCGTGTAAAAGGCAGTGTAAAATAACAGGCAGAATATATTTTGGAACGTGGTGACGAAAGCGAATTGCAAAGGTTCGCTTTACTATGTGCCAGGAAAGGAAGGAGCATACAGATGCTGCTTGAGTGCAGAAATTTAAAAAAGAATTATGGAAAGAAGCAGGCAGTCCGGAATATTACGCTGAATCTGGAGCGTGGGAAAATTTATGGTCTGCTCGGACCGAACGGAAGCGGAAAGACAACATGGATGAAAATGACGGCCGGACTGGTAAAAGGCTGGGAGGGATCGATTTCTTTTGAGGGTCATCCGCTTTCTTATCACGATAAGGCAGAAATTGCCTATATGTCGACAGAGCCATTCTTCTATTCTTATATGAAGATAGCGGATGTCGGAAAGTATTACCGGGACTTTTTTAAGGATTTCGATGAAGAGCGCTTTGGAGAACTGCTGGAGCGGATGGATTTAAGCCCGTCGGATAAGGCACGGACGCTTTCCTCTGGTATGGCGGCGAAACTGAAGCTCGCGGCCACTCTGGCGAGGAATGCAAAGCTGTATCTTCTGGATGAGCCGCTCAATGGAATTGATCTGGTCGCAAGAGATCATGTGATGCAGACCATCATGGAGACCAGGGGAGAAGGAAATACGATCGTGATGTCCACCCATCTGGTCGATGAGATCGATCAGGTGATTGACGATGCGATCTTTGTACGGGAAGGACAGATCGAGCTGCAGGGAAATACAAGGCAGCTTTGCGGGGATTATGGCATGTCGATTCCGGATCTGTACCGGAAGATATACGGGTAAAAGTACAGAAAAAATGTCAAGCTTTAACAGAGCCAGCTAGGTCGTGAGGAGGATTAGGAATATCAGCCTGAATGGCTGGCGATATATGGTGAAAAGCAGAAAATAGAAACGTAAATAAGCTGCGCAGGCGGCGGGTACCGCAAAAAACAGATGGGAATATGCTGCGGAGAATCGAGGAAAAATGGGAAAGATATTGAGATATGAATGGAAGAAACAATTGTTTTCAAAGCTGATAATTGGCGGAATCCTGATTGTTCTGACGGCGGCTTTTGTTGTCGGAACGATGCTGGAAAAAGAACGCTGGCAGATGACGGCGATGGTGCTTCTCGTGTTTGCAGGGCTTTTCGGTTCCTTATACGTTGGGATTGAGAGCCTTCTGGTGCTGAACCGGGATCTTCGGACGAAGGAGAGCCATATGCTTTTCATGGTGCCGTATTCAGCATGGAGTATACTTGGCGCGAAGGTTCTGGCGGCGTTTCTGCAGATCGTGCTGACATCCGTGCTGTTTGCTGTTTCGTTTTTTCTCTGCTTTACCGCTTACGTTGGAGCGAGCCAGGGGTTTGCGCAGTTCTTTCCGATGCTGCAGCGACTTCTGCGGGAGTGGTTTGACTTCCAGCTTGACTGGAAATGGATCGTGCTGATTCTCTGTGAGGTACTGATCAGCTGGATGAATATGATTGGGGCCGGGTATGCGTCGATTATCGCGTCCCGTACGGTACTGGTAAAGAGCAGGCTTGCAACACCTCTGGCAATCATTTTGTTCTTATTTTTGAATTGGGGGATGAACCAGATCATCCACTTGGTGGCGAAAGCACTTCAGCTGTCAAATGAATCTTACGCGTATGCACTGACGAATCTTGGAATCTCGGCAGTATTCACGGTCGTGCTGCTTTTCGCGTCAGGATGGATGGCAGAGAAGAAGCTGAGCGTATAAAAACGACACATACACATATATGTATAGAAGAGATACGAAAGACCTGCTGGGAAAGTCATATCAGCAGGTCTTTCATATGTACTTCTTTCGGCCGGATCTTTTGGGAGTGCGCCATTTCCGAAACAAACTATCACAGTCACGTTGTGGCATCCGGCCATCCAGACGATGGTTTCATCTCCAGATCATCCGTCACAAACAGTGCCTCGATACCGTCCAGTGATTCGATGAGCGCCATTCCTTTTTCAGGTCCGAGCACAAAGCAGGCGGTGCTGAGTGCGTCTCCATCGACAGAGTGTTCTGAGAAGATCGTGACGCTGGCGAGTCCGTTTTCGACGGGATGGCCATCGAAAGGACTTAAAATGTGATGATATCGTTTTCCGTTTTCGATAAAGTAGCGCTCGTAAGTACCTGAGGTGACGACGGAAGCATTTCGGCAGGAGATTGTGGTGAGCGGCTGCGTGGCATCCGGTTTTGGCGTACGGACCCCAATGCGGAAATCCTGGCCATGCGGTTTGCTTCCGATGGTAAGGATGTTTCCGCCAAGGTCGATGATACCGCTTGTATATCCGGCGGAGACGAGATCCTCCTTTAACAGGTCGGCGATATAGCCCTTTGCGATTCCGCCGAGATCGATCGAGGTGTCAGGATCCAGGAGCGTCACGGTTGTACCGTCGAGCTGTATGTTTTTGTAGCCAACGTGAGAAAGCGCATCGATCAGATCGCTTTCATCCGGCACTGTTCCGGTTTTCTGGTCCGCATCAAAGTTCCACAGCGTGAGCACAGGGGCGATCGTGATGTCAAAGGCGCCGTCTGAGAGACGGCAGTAAGAAAGCGCTTTTTCAAGCAGATCGGCTGTTTCCGTGGAGACTTCGACCGGATTTCCATCACTGTGATTAATTCTCCACACGTCGCTGCCCTCCTGCGTGCGGGAGAACAGTTTCTCATAGGACGCAAGACGGGAAAAACACTCCTCAAGAGGGGAGGTATTTTCGGTGTCATAAAGGGTGATCGAGACGACGGTATCAAGGAAAAATCCGGTTTTGGATACGGAGGCCGTCTCTTTTTCACAGCCGGAGAGCGTTCCGGCTGCGAAGAGGAGCAGAAAAACCAGCATGGCTGACGTGATTTTGCACCTGCGGTGATTTTTTGAAGAAGTTCTGAAAAAAATCATAAGCGTCCTTTCTTATTTTAACTTTTAACCGGACAGCTGTTCGGTTATGAGCAAGTAGCAAAGCGGATTGCGATTGCGTTCCCTTGGATAAACTTTGAGGTTCACTGTAACATATTTCGAACCTCACCGCAAGTATGGAAAAATCAAACGAGTTCTTACCGGAAAAGACAGCATGCTTGCCTGAACTGAGAGAGGAATGATGAAATTTTCAAGACTTTCTTTACAAAATCCGCCTTTCTTCGTATAATGAACGTGGCGCGGAAAGATTATGCGCAATAGATGTAGAAACAGAGGTATAGGAGGACTGGATATGGCAATTTTAGTTACGGGTGGTGCCGGATATATCGGCAGCCATACATGCGTTGAGCTGTTAAACAGCGGTTACGATGTAGTCGTAATGGACAATCTCTATAATGCCAGCGAGAAAGCACTGGAGAGGGTAGAGCAGATCACAGGAAAGAAAGTTACCTTTTATAATGTAGATATGTTGGATAAAGAGGCAATGAATCAGATTTTCGAAAAAGAAAAAATTGATTCGGTTATTCATTTTGCAGGATACAAGGCGGTTGGCGAGTCTGTACAGAAGCCGCTGGAATATTATCACAATAATATTACCGGTACTTTAAACCTGTGCGATGTAATGCGCAATCACGGTGTAAAAAATATCATTTTCAGTTCCTCTGCGACGGTATATGGCGATCCGGCATTTATTCCGATCACCGAGGAGTGCCCGAAGGGAAAGATTACAAACCCCTATGGACAGACAAAGGGTATGCTGGAACAGATTCTGACAGACCTGAATGTTTCGGATCCGGAGTGGAATGTTGTACTGCTTCGTTACTTCAATCCGATCGGTGCACATAAATCCGGACTGATTGGTGAGGATCCGAAGGGAATACCGAACAATCTGCTGCCGTACATTGCACAGGTGGCAGTTGGCAAACTGGAGAAGCTTGGCGTCTTTGGCGATGATTACGATACACCGGATGGAACGGGCGTACGTGATTACATCCATGTGGTGGATCTTGCAAGAGGCCACGTAAAGGCAATCCAGAAGCTGGAGGAGGAGCCGAAGGTACGGATTTACAACCTCGGTACCGGCCACGGCTACAGTGTACTGCAGGTACTGCACGCATTTGAGAAGGCCTGCGGCAAGACACTTCCGTATGAGATCAAGCCGCGCCGTGCCGGTGATATCGCGACATGCTACTGCGCACCGGAGAAAGCAAAGAGAGAGCTCGGCTGGGAGGCAGAGTACGGCATCGATGAGATGTGTGCAGACTCCTGGAGATGGCAGTCCATGAATCCAAACGGATATAATGACTGATTGCCAGGAGGCAGAGTGATCTGCAGTTAACTTTGTCTATAAGTTGACAGGCTCGTCCAAAACGGATATTATTACATAGGTTTTCGAAATAAATCTGGACGAATCTGTCGATTTATGAGAAAATATAGAGTAAATAAATTTACTACTGAAAGGAGTTTTAACATGATTTATTCACGCGAAGTAGAAGAAATGTGCCCGGTAGCACAGGGCGTTCACCATGGCGCGGCTCCGATTCCGGAGGAAGCAAAATGGGTTCAGGCAAAAGAAGTAAAGGATATTTCCGGATTTACACACGGTGTAGGCTGGTGTGCACCGCAGCAGGGAGCCTGTAAGCTGTCTCTCAATGTAAAAGAGGGAATCATTCAGGAAGCACTTGTTGAGACGATCGGATGCTCAGGAATGACACATTCCGCAGCAATGGCAGCAGAGATCCTTCCGGGTCTTACTGTTATGGAAGCTCTGAATACCGACCTTGTCTGTGATGCGATCAATACCGCTATGAGAGAGCTCTTCCTGCAGATCGTATACGGCAGAAGCCAGTCCGCATTCTCAGAGGACGGCCTTGCAGTAGGTGCAGGTCTTGAGGATCTTGGAAAAGGACTTCGTTCTCAGGTAGGTACCATGTACGGTACACTGAAAAAGGGACCGCGTTACCTGGAGATGGCAGAAGGCTATGTTACTGGAATCGCTCTTGATGCAGATGACCAGATCATCGGTTATCAGTTCGTATCCCTTGGAAAGATGACAGATTTCATCAAGAAGGGTGACGATCCGAACACTGCATGGGAAAAGGCAAAAGGACAGTATGGCCGTGTAGCTGATGCTGTTAAGATTATTGACCCGAGAAAAGAATGATTGAGGAGGTAACAGAAAATGGCTTTATTTGAATCATATGAAAGACGTATCGACCAGATCAATAAGGTTCTGAACAGCTATGGAATCGCTTCTCTGGAAGAGGCAGAGAAGATTACAAAGGATGCTGGTCTTGATGTATACAATCAGATCAAGGGAATTCAGCCGATCTGTTTTGAGAACGCTTGCTGGGCATACATCACAGGTGCAGCAATCGCGATCAAGAAGAACTGCAGAAAAGCATCTGAAGCAGCAGCAGCAATCGGCGAAGGCCTTCAGGCATTCTGTATCCCGGGTTCTGTAGCTGATACCCGTAAGGTAGGTCTTGGCCATGGAAACCTTGGCAAGATGCTTCTTGAGGAAGAGACAGAGTGCTTCGCATTCCTGGCAGGTCATGAGTCCTTTGCAGCAGCAGAGGGCGCGATCGGTATCGCAGAGAAGGCAAACAAGGTACGTACGAAGCCGCTTCGCGTTATCCTGAACGGTCTTGGAAAAGACGCTGCACAGATCATCTCCCGTATCAATGGATTCACTTTCGTTGAGACAGAGTACGATCCGTACACCAATACAGTAAAAGAAGTCAGCAGAAAGTCTTATTCTGAAGGACTTCGTGCAAAAGTAAACTGCTACGGCGCAAACAGCGTTCCGGAAGGTGTTGCGATCATGTGGAAAGAGAACGTAGACGTTTCTATCACAGGAAACTCCACGAACCCGACCCGTTTCCAGCATCCGGTAGCAGGTACTTACAAGAAAGAGCGTCTTGAGGCTGGTAAGAAGTACTTCTCCGTAGCATCTGGCGGTGGTACAGGACGTACCCTTCATCCGGACAACATGGCAGCTGGTCCGGCTTCCTACGGTATGACCGATACCCTTGGCCGTATGCATTCTGATGCTCAGTTTGCAGGATCTTCTTCTGTACCGGCTCACGTAGAGATGATGGGTCTGATCGGTGCAGGAAACAACCCGATGGTTGGTATGACTGTATCTGTAGCAGTTTCCATTGAGGAAGCTGCAACAGCAGGAAAATTCTAAGGAATCCAGTATTTAAGCGGGGTTTATAGGAGTTAAGAAGTGGTAAAAAGTGATTAAAATTGGGTCATTTGACCAGTATTTGACCAGTATTTGACCAGTATTTGACCAGTATTTGACCATAGAGACTTGACTACTTGACGAATAAGAAAAAACCAGAAAATATAATCTGGCATTGTCCAAGCAAAAAAATGGGAACCGTCTTCATGACGGTTCCTTTTTTGTGCTCATTATCTCTTTCGCAAATCTTTTTCAATAACCATTTTCCCTCTTGTATCCGGAAGCTGTTTCTTCTATAAATAATGTACCGTAGCTGGTCAATCATGTGCCACAAAAAAACGGGCTGGAAATTCGCACTCTATGGCTTATTGCTCCGCGCAATCATGCAGGGATCTGCTTGAATCTGGGTAAAGTGGATATTCGCAATCCGCTTTGCTGCCTGTTTGATTCGGCTAAAAAATGACTAATAGTCAATTATTACAAAAAAAACCAGATTCAGGTAATAATCTTGTACTTATTTAATATTGACCAAAAGTCATTTTTGAATATAATGAGATTTAGAAAAAAACAGGGAGATGGTATGCAATGGTTAGTTTAGGAAAATGGATTGCGAAGCACAAGTATCTGATTCTTCTGATTGGATTTCTTCTGCTGATCCCGTCCTTTTACGGGATGATCAAGACAAGGACAAATTATGACATACTGAGTTATCTGCCGGACACACTGGAGACAGTGAAAGGTCAGGATATCATGGTAGATGAGTTCGGTATGGGGGCTTTCTCGATGGTTGTTGTGGAAGGCATGGAGCTCAAGGATGTACAGAAGCTGGAAGATCAGTTCAGTGAGGTAGAGCATGTAAAGGACGTACTCTGGTATGATGATGTAGCTGATATCAGCCTTCCGGTTGACATGATTCCGAAGGATCTGCGGGAAGCATTCTTCAGGGGCGATGCGACTATGATGCTGGTGCTTTTCGACAATACGACATCATCCGATGAGGCGATGGGAGCCGTGGAAGAGATGCGAAAGCTGGTGAATGACCAGACCTTCATCAGCGGTATGACAGGTATCGTTACAGATATCAAAAATATCGCACTGGAGGAACTTCCGGCCTACGTTGTGATCGCAGCAGCACTTTGTTTCCTGATTTTGCTGCTGACGACGGATTCATTTCTCGTTCCGGTCTTCTTCCTGCTTAGTATCGGACTTGCAATTGTTTACAATCTCGGCAGCAATATTTTTCTTGGAGAGATCTCTTACATCACGAAAGCGCTGACCGCGGTACTGCAGCTTGGTGTTACGATGGACTACTCGATTTTTCTTCTGGACAGCTTTGAGGAGAATAAAAAGCATTACCCGGATGACCGGGAACTGGCAATGGGGCATGCGATTGCAGCAACATTCAAGTCCATTATCGGAAGCTCGATCACAACAGTGGCAGGTTTCCTTGCACTTTGCAGTATGACGTTCGCACTTGGACGCGACATCGGAATCGTCATGTCGAAGGGTGTTATCATGGGAGTACTCTGCTGCGTTACGTTTCTGCCGTCCATTATTCTGGTGTTTGACAAGGGAATCAAGAAGACGAAGCACAGACCACTGATTAAAAATACGAACCGTGCATCCACCTTCATTGTAAAGCATCACAAGCTGTGGATGGTGCTGTTCCTCGTGCTTCTGTATCCGGCATTTTATGGAAACAACCATACTGGAATTTACTACAACATTGCACGCTCTCTTCCGTCCACACTGGACTCTAATGTGGCGAATACGAAGCTGACCGAAGATTTTGACATGAGTACGATCCATATGGTTATGATGGATAAAAATATGGATGCAAAATCAAAGCGCAATATGGTTTCTGACATTGATGCAGTTGACGGAGTAAAGTGGACGATCAGCATGAGCTCTCTGCTTGGACCGACAATCCCGGATTCGATGATCCCGGATGACATCAAGTCGATGCTTCAGGGCGGCGATTACGAGCTTGCATTTGTCTGCTCAAAGTACGAGTCGGCGACCGCAGAGGTAAATGCTCAGATCGGAGAGATCGATGAGATTGTGAAGTCCTACGATCCGAACGCGCTGGTAATCGGAGAAGCTCCTATGATGAAGGATCTTGAGGATGTCACGAATGTTGACCTTGTCAATGTAAATACACTTTCCATTGCGGCTATTTTCGTTATCATTATGCTTACGTTCAAATCAATTTCGCTGCCGATTATTCTGGTATCCGTCATCGAGTTTGCGATCATGGTCAATATGGCGGTTCCATATTACCAGGGAGTTGAGCTTCCGTTTGTTGCAAGTATTGTTGTCGGTACCATTCAGCTTGGTGCAACGGTAGACTATGCGATCCTGATGACAAGCCGGTATCAGAAAGAGCGCCGGAGCGGCAAAAATAAAAAAGAAGCGGTACTGGCAACACACAAGGCATGTATGCTTTCTATTATTACGAGTGGTATCAGCTTCTTTGCGGCAACCTTTGGTGTGGCTGCATATTCAAAGGTAGATATGATCGGCGCGATCTGTACGCTGCTGTCAAGAGGTGCGCTGATCAGTATGGTCGTTGTACTTGGTGTATTACCGGCGATGTTCCTGCTTTTTGATAAGGTGATCTGCATGACAACGATTGATTTCCTTGGAAAGAAGGAAAAAAAGAAAAAACAGACAGCATAGAAGTCAGAAAAAAGAAATAGGGCTCGTAAAAAAGCGGGTCAATGGGTGATGGGACTAAAACATACCTCGTCTGGACGCAGAAAGATCATCTGGCGGACGAGGTATCAGGACATGGCGAACAGAGTTTGGAGGAAACAGTCATGAACAGAAACAGAAAGTGCAGTAAAAAAGTGGCTGCAGGAATTGCAGTCGGAATGGCAGCAGTGATGAGTGCAGTACCGGTACTGGCCGCAGAAGAGGCCGCATCGGTATCAAAAGAAGAGACAGTATACGTCAATGCAGATGCCTCCGGAAATAAAGAAAGCGTTACCGTTTCAAGCTGGCTGAAAAATGCCGGTTCTGAAAAAGAACTGAAGGATAGCAGTGACCTGCAGGACATTGTAAATGTAAAAGGCGATGAGACATTCTCGCAGGATGGAGAGGGACTTACCTGGAACACGGATGATGAGGATATCTATTATCAGGGAACAACTGACAAAGAGCTGCCGGTCAATGTGAAACTCACATATTATCTGGACGGTCAGGAGATGGCACCGGAAGACCTGAAGGGAAAGAGTGGCCATCTGGAGATCCACGTAGAATATGAAAACAATGAAAAACAGAACATGACAATAAACGGAAAAGAGGAGACTATCTACAGCCCGTTTGTGATGGTGACAGGAATGATCCTTCCGGGCGATACATTTAAAAATGTCACGATTGACAACGGAAAGGTTGTTTCGGACGGCAACCGTGAGATCGTCATCGGCTTTGGTATGCCGGGAATGCAGGAGAGCCTGAATCTTGCTCAGCTGCAGGATATGATTGATGATCTGAAGGAAACCGAGACTGAGACTGAAACCGATACCAGGTCTGAGACAGATACAAAAGAAAAAGCAGAAACTGAGACAGAAACCGAAACTGAGACTGTGGCTGAGACAGAAACAGAAGCAGACACCAAGGAGGATGATGAATTGAACCTGCCGGAGAGCTTTACGGTATCGGCAGATGTGGAAAACTTTTCCATGAGTTCTACTTTCACGGTCGCCCTGACGGATATTCTGAAACAGCTGAATACCGACAAGATCACCAACATTGATGATCTGAAGGATTCCCTGAATGATCTGGAGGACGCAGCACTGAAACTGGTGGACGGTACTTCTGATCTTTATGATGGTGTCGAGGAGCTGGATGACAAATACGGCGAGTTCGATGATGGTGTGAAAGATCTGAAAGAGGGCGTTGAGAAACTGGTGGACGGCAGCTCTGATCTCAAAGACGGAGCAGGCAGCCTGAAAGATGGGGCAGGTGATTTGGTGGATGGTGTCGGTACCTTAAAGGATGGAAGCTCACAGCTGGTAAGCGGCGCATCTTCCTTAAAGGATGGCACAGCAACTTTGAAAAATGGTGCTTCTTCCCTTGTAAGCGGCGCAAAACAGGTGGATGACGGTACGTTTTCTCTGGCAGCAGGTGCAGGGGAGCTGAAGAACGGAAGCACGACTTTGAAGGCAGGAGTGGATCAGTATACCAGCGGAGCAGATGAGCTGAACAGTGGAATCCAGACGTATCTTGGAACGAAGGGGGCACTTTCAGGAAAGGTAGGGGAATTCCAGAAGGGAATCGCAACGCTGTCAAGTGGCGTGAAGGCGTATACAAAGGGAGCCTCTGACCTGGCAGACGGCATAACCGCATACGTGGCAGGTGAGAATGAAATGGCAACAAAGGCACAGGGGCTGAAGCCGCTTGTGACCGGATTGCCGAAAATCCGTACTTCTTTGAATAAATTGTATCAGTCAGTAGACGGAAAAGGAGATAAAGATCTTCTTGCAGGGGCAAAAACACTGGCAGGAGGTCTTGCACAGCTTGAAGCTGAGATCGAAGGAACGGATGTAACTTCCCTGATCCAGTTGGTAGATAGCATGATTGCTTCCGGAAAAGAACTGATTTCCGAGGCTGGCACAATGCAGGGTATATTGAATGATGAAATCAGTGGTCCGATGACAGAGATGCTGACAACAGGCGCAAAGCTGCAGCAGGGTGTCAGCGATCTTTCCAGCAGGCTGGACGACTCCAAGAAACAGGTAGCGACACTGAAGGATACGGTGAATAAATCTCTGGCGGCTCAGATTAAGGCAGAGAATGAGAAACTGGCCAGTGCACAGCAGACATTAGATGCTGCAAGCGAAACGTTCCAGTCCAAAGTGGATGAAGTGAATGCCCAGATTGGTACTGTAAATAAAAAGATCGAAGCGTTCAATCAGGCAGCAGCGCAGCAGAATGCTACGGCACAGCAGGCAGTAGATGCAGCGGCACAGGCAGCTTCCGGTACGGCAGATCAGGCAGGCACTGCAGCATCCGCGGCCGGATCTGCAGCAGGTACGGCAGGTTCGGCGAGCGGCAGTGCAGGGGATGCGGCAAATACAGCTTCTTCCGCGGCAAACAGTGCGGCAAGTGCTTCGAGTGCTGCCGGAAATGCAGCGACACAGGCAAGCCAGGCGGCAAGTGTAGCACAGCAGGCTGCTGCAGCAGCACAGGCATTAGAGGAGACCAATCCTGGTCTTGCTTCCCAGTTGAGCGGTCTCGCTTCCAGTTTAAGCGCTTCCGCATCTGAACTCAGTGGTGCACAGGGATCTCTTGGCAGTGCATCAAGTGAACTGAGCGGTACTGCAGGCAGTTTAAGCGGAGCGGCACAGACACTTTCCGGAAATGCAGGAGATCTGAGCGCATCCGCAGACAGCCTTTCCGCTTCGGCATCCGCAGCCGGCAGCATATCTGTATCCCTGCCGACCGTCAGCACGGAATCGGTTGCGACACTTGATCCGATTACGGTTGATACGACGATTGGTACACTTCCGGCACTGGATACTATCGGACTGGATGAAAGTCTGACACAGGCATTAAACAGCATTCAGCTTCCGGATACAACATCACTTGAGCAGGGACTTGCCTTGATCCAGACAGATTACAAGAAGGTTCAGAACACCGTAGCAAAGAAACTGAATCCGGCTCTTCAGGATGTTCAGACGAAGCTGGACGGCATCAAGGCGATGGAAAGCCAGATTCCGGAGAATCCGCTTGGAAAGCTTCCGGCTGCAGTAAAGAAAATGAGCGACGGGGCGCAGGAGCTGAGTGCTGGTATGACGACACTTTCCACGAGCGTTGCAGCCTTCTACAAGGAAACCGAATCACTGCCGGCAGCGGCAAAGGGCATTCAGGCTCTGCTGGATGGATTTACGCAGCTTAGCAGTTATAACAAGTCACTGACAGACGGTGCGGCAGCGCTGAAGAAAAACAGGACAACGCTGGATAAGGGAGTTGACAGTCTGACAAGCGGAGCAGAGCAGTTAGCAGGCGGACTGAACACATTAAGTACACAGCTTTCAGCAGGCGCAGGCAAGCTGGCAGCAAACAGCAGAACTCTCAGATCAGGTGCAGGTAATCTTGCTTCCGGTGCAGCGACCTTAAAGAGTGGCGCGGATACACTGAAAAATGGTACAGGAAGCCTGTACAGCGGATCCAGAACATTGGCTTCCGGTGCAGAAACACTGGAGAGCGGAGCGGGCACGCTGTACGATGGAACGAAGACACTGGATTCCGGTGTATCGACCTTAAAGAGCGGAGCAGAGACACTGGAGAGCGGAGCAGGCGCACTTTACGATGGAGCGGAAACACTGGAAAGTGGTGTAAACGAGCTCAATGACGGAGCAGAGACACTGGAGAGTGGAAGTACGGAAGTGAAAGACGGTATCTCCGAACTGAAGGATGGCGCAGAAGAACTGCGTGACGGCATGAAGGAGTTTGATGAAGAAGGTACAAGCAAGCTGAAGAAAGCAGTTGATGAGGATCTTTCTGATATCCTTGACCGGATCCGCATCCTGAGTTCTGAGGATTATGCATACAGCACTTACAGCGGACGTGTTGACGGTATGGACGGAAATGTAAAATTCATTATTGAGACCGCGCCGATCGAGAACGACGACTGATCCAAAGGCCTGAAAAAAATAAAAGTTAAAGCAGCATGAAAAGCAATGCCGCAGGATCATCATTTGGATGGTTTTGCGGCATTGCTCGTTTAACCGGAGCAGGCGGACACAGTGCTTTACCTGCGAATGACAAAAACTTCTGCCCGGAACTTCTGCCAAGGCTTGCAGAGGCAGAGGTTCTGTGCTATAGTAAATTAAGATAGAATAAAAATTATAGATAAGAAAGAACATAAAAATGAAAAAAGAAAATGGATTTTTGATATCAGCCTGGAATTCTGTGAAAAAATTTATGGATCTTACAACGCTGAAATTTTTAGCGGTTGGTGTGGTCAATACGCTGGTCGGTACGGGACTGATGTTTGTCCTCTACAATATTTTTTCTGTCAATTACTGGATTTCATCCGCCTCAAATTATATTGTGGGCAGCATTGTCAGTTATTTTCTGAATAAATATTTCACCTTCCAAAATAAAGAGCGGTCAGCAAAGCAGGTTATCTGTTTTATCGTAAATATCACACTATGTTATCTGATCGCATATGGTCTGGCAAAACCGGCTGTTTCTGCAGTACTCTCCGGAATGAGCGAAAAAGTGCAGGGGAACTGTTCGATGCTGGTTGGCATGTGTTTGTTTGTAGCACTGAATTATCTGGGACAGCGTTTTTTTGTATTTAAAAAAGAATAGAGGGATTTATTGCCTGACCCTTCCTGGTGGATCTGCATGTTTTGTGACAAACCACAGCTGCACTGCATTTTCAGATGTGCAGCTGTGGTTTTCTTAGTTTTCGGACTTTTTTCGGTTCTGCTCAAAACTATTTAAGATTTTGTTTAAGAACTGTTCATGAAAATATGATATTCTTGAAAGTAAAGGATTAGAAAAAATCATTTGGATCCGTAAAGACTGCAGCTGAAATGAGAAGCAGCATTACAGGAGAAAGAGGGGAACATGGGAAGGGCCGGAGAAAAAGAAAAGCAGACGAAAAAAAGCAGTACGGTAAGAGAAACTGCAAAAAAAAACAGCATGGGAAAAGCGAAAACCGCCGCCGGCATTTTGGCTGCCGCGGAGCAGATTGCTCCGATGTATATCTGGCTTCCCTTGATCTTTGAATTTGTATTTAATACCCTGGTTTATGCGGGGGCAAAAATAATTGCCGGCGGGTGGCATCATTATAATATTGAGACGAAGCTGGATCTGGCAATCCCGTTTTTGCCATGGACGATCGTGATCTATTTTGGATGTTATCTTTTCTGGGCGGCGAATTATGTGCTGAGCGTGCGGGGAGATGCATCATCTGCGTGGCGTTTTTTGAGCGCAGATTTTCTTGCCAAATGTGTCTGCCTCTTTTTCTTTCTTGTCTTTCCGACGACAAATACAAGACCGGAGGTGACAGGAAGTTCGGTCTGGGACGTGCTGATGCGCTTTTTGTACCGGGTCGATACGGCAGATAATCTCTTTCCTTCGATCCACTGCCTGACAAGCTGGTTTTGTTATATCGGCATAAGAGGAAAAAAAGAAATTCCAAAGGGGTATCGGATTTTTTCGTGCCTGATGGCGGTCGCGGTATTCATTTCAACGCTGACAACGAAGCAGCACGTGCTGTATGATGTGGTATCAGGCATGCTGCTTGCGGAGCTGTCGTATGCGCTTACTGTTAAAACCGGATTTGCAAAAAAATATCAGTCGTTTTTTGAGTGGGCGGATAAAACGCTGCACCTGAAACAGAAACCGGAGAGAGTATAAATGAATAATAAAAAGAAAGTAGTTTGGAATACCGTCCTGTTTTTGACCATTCTGGGACTTACCATGTATGGAGTGTTTCACGGAGAAAATCTGGATGAGATGAAGCAGGCGCTCATTCAGGCGAAAGTGCGGTGGCTTCTTCCGGCAGCCGGATGTGTTTTCGTATTTATCTGGGGGGAGTCGCTCATCATCTGGTATATGCTGCGGACTTACGGCATCCACGTAAAAGAGGCATTGTGTTTTTTGATCTCGTCGGTTGGTTTTTTCTTCAGCTGTGTCACGCCGTCTGCGACAGGCGGTCAGCCGATGCAGATCTATTTTATGAAAAAAGAAAAGATTCCGATCCCGGTCTCAACGGTCATTCTTATGATCGTGACGATTACCTACAAGCTGGTGCTCGTTGTGATCGGACTTGGCATCCTGCTGTTTGGACGCGGTTTTCAGGAACAGTATCTTACCGGGATTCTGCCGGTCTTTTATCTTGGTATTGCGCTGAATGTATTCTGCGTAACTTTTATGATGATCCTTGTATTTCATCCGTCACTCGCAAAGAAGATCATGGTCAGCGGACTGAAGCTGCTGGAGCGCTTTCACCTCATGAAAAAGAAGGAGTCCAGGCTGGAAAAGCTGGAAGCATCCATGGATATGTACAATGAGACTGCGGCATTTATGAGGGATCATAAAATACTGATCGTAAATGTATTTCTGATCACGTTTGGCCAGCGGATCGTACTGTTTGCAGTGACATGGTTTGTGTGCATGGCTTTTTCCATTTCAGGACAGTCAGCGGTGACCGTTATTCTGCTGCAGGCTGTGATCTCTGTCTCTGTGGATATGCTGCCGCTTCCGGGTGGAATGGGCATCAGCGAGACGCTGTTTCTGGCAATTTTCCCACCGGTCTTCGGAGAACTGCTGCTTCCGGCGATGGTACTTTCCAGAGGACTTGGCTATTACAGTGAGCTGCTGATTTCGGCGATTTTTACGGTGGCTGCGGTATTCGTCTTCGACCGAAGAACCGCCAAAAGGGAAAAAGAAAAGGCTGTCCGGCAGAAAGTATGCAGACAGGGCGCGAATAGGACATGAAGCCGGCTGCTTTGAAAAACGGGGTTAGAGGGACGAATCAGGAAAAAGAGATTCGACTGATATCTGCCAAACGAAAAAGGAAAGTAAGAAAGAGAAAAAAGGAAAAGAGAAAAAGAGAAAAAGGGGAAAAACTATGTTGGGATTTTATGATTACACGGTAATATTGACCTACTTAAGTCTGGCGTCATCGCTATGCGGAATGTTCTGCGCATTTTCCGGTCATCTGCACTGGGCAATCTTCTGCCTTGCGCTGTCCGGTCTGTTTGATACCTTTGATGGAAAAGTGGCAAGAACGAAGAGGAACCGGACAGAGGATGAAAAAAATTTTGGGATCCAGATTGATTCCTTATGTGATATTGTCTGCTTCGGAGTTTATCCGGTAATCCTGTGCTATTTTTCAGGTATGCAGGATCTGCCGGGACTGGCAATTCTCGTTTTCTACTGCCTGGCGGGCCTGATCCGGCTTGCATTTTTCAATGTGATGGAGACGGGCCGTCAGCAGAAAACAGATGAGAACCGCAAATATTACCAGGGACTTCCGATCACCTCGATCGCAGTGATTCTTCCGCTTGTATATGTCAGCTCCTCTTTGTATGCGCAGCATTTTATTCTGGTGCTCCATATTGTGATGCTGGTAACAGGACTTCTTTTTATTCTGAATTTCCGTTTCCGCAAACCGAACAATAAAGAACTGGCGGTATTGATCAGCATTGTGGCGGTTGCGGTTGTGTATATCCTGATCTATTTCCGCTGGAGAGGCTATATGCAGTGGAGCTGGAAGAACGTGATGAATCTGCTGCGCGGGCACAAGTGAGAGAATTCATAGATGGAAGCCGGCGAAGTTGAGCATACCTGAAGACACTTGCTGTAAGAGGTGCGGTATTTGCGGGAGATTTCGCCTGAAATAGCAGCAGTTATGCAGTTATATTATAGAGAAAATACAAAATCTGCAGCGGATAAAACAAATCAGAGAACAGGAGCGTGAAAGCGAATTGACAGATAAAAAGAAAAAACAAGATACAGACATGCAGGAAAAAAGCAGCCAGGATAAGCTGCTTTCCCTGTTCTATGATCACGCCGCAGGAAGAATTTTTCTGCGGCCTTTTCTGATGCCGTGGTTTTCAAAGGTGGGCGGGTGGCTGCTTTCCACCAAAGTTTCGGCGCTTGTGATAAAGCCATTTGCAAAAGCGAATGGAATTGATCTGACACTCTGTAAAAAGAGCCGTTTTTCTTCTTTTAATGATTTTTTCATAAGAGAGCTGAAGGAGGGGGCGCGGCAGATTGATTCAGATCCGGATGCATTTATCAGCCCGTGTGATGCGAGGCTTTCCGTATATCCGGTGACGGAGGACGGGCGTTTTATCATCAAGCACACGGAATATACCTTAAAAAGCCTGGTGCGCAGCAAAACACTCGCAAACCGCTTTGACGGCGGTCTGATCTGGATTTACCGGCTGTGCGTGGACGATTATCATCGTTATAGTTATCCGGAAGACGCGGTAAAATCTGAAAACATAAAAATCCCGGGCATTTTCCATACCGTGAATCCGATCGCGAATGATCACTATCCAATTTATAAAGAAAATACGAGAGAGTACTGCCTGCTGAAGACAGAAGCGTTTGGTACCCTTTTGATGATGGAAGTTGGTGCGCTGCTGGTCGGAAAGATCCAAAACCGTGAGACTGGGCGGGCATCCGTAAAACGCGGCGAAGAAAAAGGGAATTTTGCGTTCGGAGGATCAACAATCATCGTTGTGACGGGGCGGGATCAGGCGATGCCGCTGCTGCAGATTGCAGAGAAAATCGGAACAGCGCGGGAAATCTGCGTACGGATGGGAGAAAAGGTTGGCACGGCAGCAAAGTGACGGGAGGTTCCTGAGGCGTTTCGCAGGCCTTTCGGAAAGCGTAACGGAAAATAAAAGAAATAGCGGAATATGAGTCGCAAATGTTACAAAAGTGATAAAAGATATTGCAAAACGAATGCTCATAGAGTATAATAACAACGATATGCGGGTATTTTTGCGCGAAAATTGCTGATTATACCGGAAAAAACAGGCGAAATCCGGGAGAAAAATGTCGGAAAACGCAGGGACATCAGCTTCTGAATGAATCTGGTTGAAATAGAAAACGAAATTTGTTACAATGTTTCTATCAATACGTCCGTGTGACGTAAAAAATGGGAGAGTGGACATGAAAGTTGTAATATTAGCGGGCGGGTTTGGCACGAGAATCAGTGAAGAGAGTCATCTGAGACCGAAGCCAATGGTTGAGATCGGAGAAAAGCCGATCCTGTGGCATATTATGAAAGAATATGCTGCCTATGGAATGGATGAGTTTGTGATCTGCTGCGGATATAAACAGTACGTGATCAAGGAGTGGTTTGCAGATTACTACCTGCACAACAGCGATGTGACATTTGATTTCACACAGGGCAATAAGATGACTGTTCACAACAATGTTTCAGAACCATGGAAAGTGACACTGGTTGATACGGGACTGAACACGATGACCGGCGGACGCCTCAAACGAATCAAAGACTACATTGGAAACGAAACATTTATGATGACCTACGGAGACGGTGTTTCCAATGTCAATATTAAGGAGCTGCTGGAGTTCCATCGCAGCCATGGCAAGTATGCTACCCTGACGGCGGTACATGTCGGACAGCGTTTTGGTGTGCTTGATATTGACCGTGACAATGGAGAGATCAAGGCATTCCGTGAGAAGGCGATTGCGGATGGAAGCCGGATCAATGCCGGATATATGGTACTGGAGCCGGAGGTATTTGATTATATCGAGGGTGATGATACGGTATTTGAGCATGAACCTCTTCGGGGACTCGCAGCGGACAATCAGCTGGTAGCGTATAAGCACGACGGATTCTGGCAGTGCATGGATACGCAGCGTGAAAAAGAAAAACTGGAGCAGCTCTGGGCATCTGGAAATGCTCCGTGGAAGGTGTGGAATAATTAGTGAACAATCTGGAGTTTTATAAAGGAAGAAAAGTACTGGTGACAGGGCATACCGGATTTAAAGGTACCTGGATGTGCATTGCACTTTTAAAAGCAGGTGCAGAGGTAGTCGGCTATTCACTGGAAGCACCGACAGATCCGAGCGCTTTTTCTATCTGTGGCATGCAGGATCATATGCATTCCGTGATCGGTGATATCCGTGACCTTGCAAAGCTGAAAAAGGTATTCGAAGAAGAGCAGCCGGAGATCGTTTTCCATCTTGCGGCTCAGCCAATCGTGCGTGAATCCTACAAGGATCCGGTTTATACGTATGAGACAAATGTGATGGGCACGGTCAATATCTGTGAATGTGTCCGTCTGAATCCGTGTGTGAAATCATTCCTGAATGTTACGACGGATAAGGTCTATCTGAACAATGAGTGGGAATGGGGATACCGTGAGAACGATCCGCTTGACGGATATGATCCATATTCCAACAGCAAATCCTGCTCAGAGCTGGTAACGCACAGCTATATCAATTCCTTTTTCCGGGAAGGCGGCGTGGCAGTCTCTACCGCACGTGCCGGCAACGTCATCGGCGGAGGTGATTTTGCGAGTGACCGTATTATTCCGGACTGCATCCGGGCGTCACTGGAAAAGCAGCCGATTATTGTCCGCAACCCACATTCGACCAGACCGTACCAGCATGTCCTGGAGCCGGTTATGGCATATCTGATGATCGCACAGAAACAGTATGAGGATCCGGCTTTCGCGAGCTTTTATAATGTAGGCCCGGAAGACCAGGATTGCGTCAATACCGGAATGCTTGCTACGATCTTCTGCGAAAAATGGGGAGAAGGACAGCACTGGGAGAACCGTTTTGTGGGCGGACCGCATGAGGCGAACTTCCTCAAGCTGGATTGTTCAAAGATCCGCTCTGTATTTGGCTGGAAGCCCCGCTGGCATGTAGCTGAGGCAATTGAAAAAACCGTCGAGTGGTTTAAACTCTGGAATACAGGGAATGATATGACAGAAGTAATGAGTCGTCAGATTGATGAATATTTAAATGACGAGAAATAAAGGAGAGAATACACATGTTTGACAATAAGACAGAACAGGAAGCAAGACAGGAGATCCTGGATCTTGTGAAAGAGTATTGTGACACGTATCACAACAAAAAAGGCAATTTCAAAGAAGGAGACAGAATTCCGTATGCTTCACGTGTATACGATCACGATGAGATGGTAAATCTTGTTGACAGTTCTCTTGAGTTCTGGCTTACATCCGGACGTTATACGGATGAGTTTGAGAAGAAGCTTGCAAAATACCTGGGTGTTCGTTACTGTTCTTTAGTAAACTCTGGTTCCTCTGCAAATCTGAATGCATTTATGGCGCTGACCTCTCCGCTTCTTGGAGACAGACGAATCAGGCGAGGCGATGAGATCATCACAGTTGCAGCAGGATTTCCGACTACGGTGACACCGGCAATCCAGTACGGAGCTGTTCCGGTATTTGTAGATGTGACGATTCCGCAGTACAATATTGATGTTACAATGCTGGAAGCAGCACTTTCTGAGAAGACGAAGGCTGTTATGATCGCACATACTCTGGGAAATCCGTTTGATCTTGGCGCAGTAAAAGCATTTTGTGAAAAGCATAATCTGTGGCTGATTGAGGATAACTGTGACGCACTCGGAAGCAAATATACCATTAACGGCGAGGAGAAATTTACCGGCACCATCGGTGATATCGGAACTTCCAGCTTTTATCCGCCGCACCATATGACAATGGGAGAGGGCGGAGCTGTTTACACGAATAATGCGCTGCTCAACCGCTGCATCCGTTCTTTCCGCGACTGGGGACGTGACTGCATCTGCCCGTCCGGTCATGACAACCTCTGCGGCCATCGTTTTGACAAGCAGTATGGTGAACTTCCGCTTGGATATGATCATAAATATGTATATTCTCATTTTGGATACAACCTCAAAGCGACTGATATGCAGGCGGCGATCGGCTGTGCACAGCTTGAAAAATTCCCGTCTTTCGTTGAGAGAAGAAGACACAATTTTGCACGTCTGAAAGCAGCGCTTGCAGAAGTATCAGACAAGCTGATCCTTCCGGAGGCATGTGAAAATTCCAACCCGAGCTGGTTTGGTTTCCTGATCACCTGCAAGGAAGGCGTAGACAGAAATAAAGTTGTTCAGCACGTGGAGAAGAGCGGCGTTCAGACAAGAATGCTTTTTGCCGGAAATCTGACCAAGCATCCGTGCTTTGACGAGATGAGAAGCACAGGAGAAGGATATCGGATCGTTGGTACGCTGGAGAATACAGACCGGATCATGAATGATACGTTCTGGGTAGGCGTATATCCGGGTATGACAGATGAGATGATCGATTATATGGCTAAGGTTATTATTGAAGCAGTGAAATAAGTTTCATACCGGAAAGTCTGATGAACATAAGAGAATCCTTAAGTACTAAGGATTCTCTTATGTAATTGGGAAAAGCAGAAAGAGGAGAAACGGAATGAAGACAATCAGTATTCTTATTCCAACGTACAATGAAGAACAGAATATTGCACCGTTTGTATATCGGGCAAAAGAACTGTTTCAGAATGAACTGAAAAACTATAATTATGAGATTGTGATCATCGACAACTGTTCCACGGACAGTACGCCGGGCATTATCGAGGGGCTCTGCCGTGAGGATAAAAAAGTAAAAGCTATTTTCAATGTGAAAAATTTCGGTTCCCTGCGTTCCGGGTTTTACGGACTGATTCATACGAGCGGCGACTGCGTGGTAAAGATTGCGGCCGATTTTCAGGAGCCGATCGAGACGATTCCGAAGATGGTAAAAGAGTGGGAGAACGGTTATCCGATCGTTGTCGGAGTAAAACATAAGAGCAAAGAAAATAAACTGAAATTCATGATACGCTCTGCTTATTATCATGTGATTAAAAAGTATTCCAGCGTGGAGCAGATCGATCAGTTTACCGGGTTCGGCCTTTATGACAAGAGCTTTATCGATGTCTGCAGAGACCTCGATGACCCGTATCCGTATTTCCGCGGTATTGTGGCAGAGCTTGGCGGAAAGAGAAAAGAAGTGGAATATGTACAGGAGAAGCGCAGGACCGGAAAGTCCAAATACAATTGGGGTGCGCTCTATGATTACGGAATGCTTGGCATCACGACGTATACGAAATCATTTCTGCGTCTTGCGACGATTCTCGGTTTTGTAATCGCGGCGCTCAGTGCGCTGATCGGAATTGTCTGCCTGATTTTGAAGCTGGTATTCTGGAACCGCTACATTGCAGGCATGGCACCGCTGACAATCGGTGTATTTCTGCTGAATGCAGTGGAGTTGTTTTTCATTGGTTTATTGGGAGAATATGTGATCAATATCAATACGAGAGTGCTTCACCGCCCGCTTGTAGTAGAAGAAAAGCGCCTCAACTTTGAAGAAGACGAGGCAAAGGTTCAGAAGGAAAACGGGCAGGACGCGTAAAGGAAATAAAATCTTACGAGAAAAAGACCACAAAATACAGAAAAACCACAAAGAGTAAATCAGATGAAAAAAAGAAAGGATTCAGGTGGAATGGGAAAAATACAGGTAATGGACTGTACCTTGCGTGACGGTGGATATTTGAATGACTGGAAGTTTGGCAAAGAAACGATATACGGCGTTACGCGCGAAGTGCCGAAAACAGGAGTAGACATTTTTGAACTCTGCTTTATGAGAGATCAGCCATTTTCTGAAGATCGGTGCGTATTTTCCAGCGTGGAGAGTATGGCGGGAATCTTAAATAAAGTTCCGGGGGTAAAATATGCCGCTATGATAGAGACAGGATGTCTGCTTCCAATCGAGATGCTTTCGGAGCGCAGACCGGACTCAATCGATTTGATTCGCTTTATCATGTGGAAAAATAAAATGGATCTGGCTTATGATTACTGCAGACAGGTAAAAGAAAAAGGGTATGACTTCTGTGTACAGCCAACCAGAACGGATCAGTATTCCCTGGAAGAATTCCGGGATCTGATCTTGCGGTTCAACGAACTGAAGCCGTATGGACTTTACATTGTAGACACGTTTGGTCTGTTTACGAAAAAACGTTTTCTGGAATACGTGGAGGTGGCAGATCGCTATCTGAATCCGGACATTGCACTTGGTTATCATGCACATAACAATCTGCAGCAGGCAGTCGGAAACGCACAGGCATTCATCGAGCTTGGGCTCGAGAGGGATATCATCGTAGATGCGAGCGTGATGGGAATCGGAAGAGGTGCAGGAAATCTTCCGCTCGAGATCATCGGGCGCTATTTGAATGAAAATGGCATCGGGGAGTTTGACATCGACCAGATCCTTGAAATTTCAGATACCTATATCAGAAAGGTTTATGCGGAACATCCGTGGGGCTATTCGATTCCGTATTATCTGACTGCGACGATGGGATGTAATCCAAATTATGCGGACAGCTCTCTGTCACAGGGACTTTCGGTTGGACAGATGCGCGAGTTTTTCAACTGGATGCCGGAGATGGAACGGATTCGCTTCAATCCTGAGAATGTACTGAAATTTCTGGGAAAGAAATAAGACAAACCAAAGAAAAATAAGAGAATAAAAATATGAAGTTTCTGACAAAAAAGAGTAATGCTTACATCTGGAATATGGCAGGTGGTATGCTGTATGCGTTTCAGTCTGTCATTTTGCTGATGGTGATCACAAGAACGGTTGATCTGTATTCGGCCGGAATTTTTACGATCGCGTATGCATCTGCGAATCTCTTCCTGACGATCGGCAAGTATGGAATGCGGAATTATCAGGTGACAGATGTCGTGCCGAAGTTTGATTTTCGGGAATACCGGAATTCGCGAATTGCTACCATTGCATTTATGATCGCAGTCTCAGCGGTTTATGTGGTTTACAAATATGCGGTGGACGGATATTCGACGGAGAAGACAGTCATTGTATTTGTGATGTGTCTTCTGAAAAGTGTAGATGCGGCAGAAGATGTTTATCATGGCATGTATCAGCAGCAGGGAAGACTGGACATTGCTGCAAAGCTGCAGACGATCCGTATGGTTGGCACAATTTTGAGTTTTGCTGCGGGCTTGATTGTTTTCCGAAATCTCCTGACGGCGTTGATTCTTGCGACAGTAGTCAGTGCAGTGCTGGTTTTCGGGCTGATTGCGGTTACATTGCCGGAGTTTCAGGATAAGACGGCCTCATCCATAACAGGAGCGGAAGCACGCAAAAAAACAGTGGGGCTGCTGAAAATCTGTTTCCCTCTTTTTGCGGGCACCTTTCTTTCCTTTTATATCGGCAATGCACCGAAGTATGCGATTGACAAGCTTCTCTCCGAAGAGGTTCAGGCGTGCTACGGCTTTATTTCGATGCCGGTTTTCGTGATTAATCTTCTGAATGGTTTTATCTATCAGCCAATCCTGAATAAGCTTGCGGTTGACTGGAGTATGGGGAAAAAGGCAGATTTTATTAAAAAGGTAGTGCGGCAGTTTGCCTGTGTAGTAGGGATCACGGTTGCTGCAGTGGCCGGTGGATACCTGCTTGGCATCCCGGTATTATCCATTTTGTACAATACAGACCTGAAGGGTTACCGGATGGATCTGATTATTCTTCTTCTGGGCGGTGGTATGCTTGCACTGTCTGGTTTCCTTGTGATCGTCCTGACGATCATGAGAAAACAGAGAAATACCATCTTCGGATATGCGCTGATCGCAGTGCTTGCGTATCTGTTTTCGGAAGTATTTGTCCGCAGATATGAAGTGCGGGGCGCTTCCATGCTGTACCTGGTTCTGATGTCAGGACTGACGCTGATCTTTCTGCTTATGTTGATCCTGGAATTAGTTAAAATGAGGAAAGCGAAATGAAAGTAGACGGAAAAATCATAAAAAAATGTTATTATATTGCAATGATCGCAGCGCTTGCGGTCTTTGCAGTATCGATTCCACTGACACATGGGAATTCCATGAAAGTCTATTTGTGGAAGGCGGGCAGTTCTTTTTATGATTTTTTTTATTGCATAAAAAGTGCGATCTACTGGAACCGGACGGAAATTTATCAGACGAGAAATATTTATCCGCCGCTGGCAAATGTCTTCTATATGATGATTACAGCCTGTATGTCCGGGGGAACCCTGCAGAAAATGCTAAGTACGGGTGTCAATGACCTGAAGATGCTGCAGGAATGTGCGTTTTATTTTGTATTGTACATGAACGTACTGCTTTTGTTTTTCAGCGTGGTATGTGCATCGCTGAAAAAGGGAACAAAGGCGGAAAAGATAGTTTTTACCATCTCGATGCTTTTTACGGTTCCATTTCTCTATCAGTACGAACGTGGAAATATTATTTTTCTGGCATTATGTTTTACGATGCTTTTTTTCCTGTGGAAAGATTCGGAAAACAGGATTCTGCGGGAACTGTCCTTTTTTTCTCTGGCAGGTGCAGCCGGGCTGAAAATTTATCCGGCAGTATTTGGGCTTCTGCTTGTGCGGGAAAAACGATATAAAGAAGCAGTCCGGCTGATGATTTATGGCCTGATTTCCTTTTTCCTTCCGTTTTTGTGCTTTGGAAGTTTTCTTGGAAACATAAAAAAGATGATCTCCAATATGAAAACAGTCACAGCTGAATTTGCTTCTGTGCGTGTCGGTTGTCAGCTGAATTATTCGGCTACCCTGAAAAATCTGCTTGGATGGATGGGAAATTACAGCGTGGCGGTGATTACAATCGTTCTGATTCTGGCATTTGCTTTGGGAATCCTTGCGGCACTTGGACTGAAGGAGAAGTGGAAGCTGGTGCTTCTTCTGACCACCCTGATGATGGGAATCCCATCTTTCAGTTATACGTATGTCGGAATTTTCATGGTGCTTCCGGTCATCGCGTTTCTGGACGGATCGGAGACACATAAAAAACGGGATCTGGTGTATCTTGTCGGGATGCTTCTGGTGCTTTTGCCGCTTCCGTTTTGCTGGATGGAAGGGGCAGGCGATCCTGCATACACGTATCTGAATGTCTCGACGCCGGTGCTGGTGGAGGGGTGTTCCATTCTCGTGATGACGGTATTTTTGATCCTGGGAGGGCTGGGAGAACTGTGGCATACTACAAAACACCGCATACTGCTTTTGGTGCTGGCTGTAGTTCTGTTTGTTGCTTCTAGCTCAGCTGGTATTTACCGCAGTCGGCAGCCATATGATTTTACGAATTATCTGAAAAAGACGCTGGGAGAAGCGACAGAGATAAAAGATGGTGACTGCCTTGCACAGGAATTCCAGGCGAAGGGAACGAGGATCGATCGGATTGTTCTGAAACTGAATCCGGCAAAGGAAGGCGTATTAACCTGCCGGATTTCCGAGAAAGAGACAGGAAAGACCGTCTGGGAGAGCAGCCTGCAAAGTGCTGATCTGAAAAACGGTTACAATGAGATTGTTTTTGATGCTACTAAGCAGCTGGAAAAAGACAGCTGGTATGAAGTTGTTCTGGAACCCCAAAAAACGGGGGAGGGCGTTTATAAAATTTATCATACAGCGGAACATCTGAAGTCTGGCGGAGCATATGCGACGTTGAATGAGACAGATACCGGATGGTATCTTGGTGTACAGATTTATCAGTATGGCGGCACATGACTGCGACGGAATGGAAGAACCTTTTCTGAAGAAAGAAAAAGACAAACAGAAAATAACAGGACAGCCAAAAACAGGGGAGCTGCTTTGATGAGAAATAATACGCTCTAAAGGGAAGAAAATACAGAGATAAGAAAGGAAACGTCAGCGATGATTGCAACATTTGAGATTTTTGAAGAAACAGGAAAACAGGAAATGGAAAAAAAAACGGGAGAAAAACTGATGCATGTGGAGTTCCCATGTGAAGTGGAATGTCCGGCAGAGGTGCTGATCTGCAGAGACCGCGAGATTACAGAGCAGACACTGGAAAAATTCCCAAATCTGAAGCTGATTTATATTCTCAGTGTTGGCTGTGACCGGATTCCATTCAGGCTTCTGGAGGAGAAAGGAATCCGCGTGGTGCATACGCCTGGCGAGATCTGCGCGAGGGAAATTGCGGAATATGTATTTGCGGGGATTCTCTATTTCAACAAAAATCTGTATGAATGCGCGGAAAACAAGAAAAATACCGTATGGGGAAGAGGACTTACCAATACAAGCCTGAGCGAGCTGCAGATTACGGTGCTTGGCACAGGAATGCTTGGCCGTGAGGTCGCAAAAATTGCAAGTTTTCATAAAATGAAAGTGGTTGGACTTTCAAAATCAGGAAAGGAAGCGACGCTTTTCGATGAGGTGAGAACGCTGGGAAATGCAGGAGATGTTCTTGGAGAAAGTGATTTCGTGGTAAGCACACTGCCGCTGACAAAGAGTACCACCCATATTTATAATGAAGCATTTTTTGGAAAAATGAAAGAAAACGGTGTGTTTATCAACGTCGGAAGAGGAAAAAGCGTGGATGAAACGGCGTTGGCGAAAGCACTTGCAGAAAAGAAAATTCGTGGAGCAGTGCTTGATGTGTTTGAAAAAGAACCGCTTCCGGAGGAGAGTGAGCTGTGGAAGCTGGATAATCTGATGATTACGCCGCACATTTCCGGCCGCATTCCAAACTTTATTGACCGGTCACTGAAGTTTTTCCCGGAAATTTATGCTGCTTACCAGAATGGGGAAGCGATCCGCACGGAAATTGATCTTGGAAGACAGTACTAGGAAGGAGCTGGGGTATGTTTTCTGATTTAAAGAAAAAAGGAACTCAGATGTATCGAAAGTTTGATTCCGAAATCGATCGAAAGTATCCGAAACTGGTCTATCTGGCAGTTTATTCGTTCGTCTGCATGGTAACGTTTTTTCTGTGTTTTTTCTGGTTTTATAAGCTTCACCGTTCTTTTATGTGGAATGTGGATGGATTGTATACCCATTACAACTTCCTCGCCTATATGGGAGAATATTTAAGAACGTGTATCCGAAACTTCCTGCATGGAAATTTTTCGATTCCGGCGTGGGATTTCAGCCTTGGATACGGTGTGGATATTATTACAACGCTGTATGCAAGATTCGGTGATCCGCTGAATTATCTCGCTGTATTTTTCAGCCGGGAAAATACGGAATTGCTGCATGATTTTCTGGCAGTTCTCCGTATTTACCTTGCGGGACTGAGCTTCAGCGCCTACTGCTTTTACCATAAAAGAGACCGTTACAGCACGCTGATCGGTTCGCTGATCTACTGTTTCTGCGGTGTGGTATTCTGGGCAGGTGTAAGGCATCTGTATTTCATGACACCAATGATGTATTTCCCGCTTCTGGTACTCGGTGCGGAGAAGATCCTGAACAAAGAGAAACCGTATCTTTTCACGATCATGGTTTTCCTGTCGGCGATCTCAAATTTCTATTTCTTCTATATGATGACGATCCTGGTATTTATATTTACCGTGATCACCTATTTCCTGAACTATAAAAACATAACGGCAAAAGCGTTTTTCCAGCTTCTTGGAAAGTTTATCCTGTATTATGTGATCGGAGTTGCACTGTCCCTGTTTTTGTTCCTGCCGGTTGTGATCACCTATATGAGCAACGCGCGTCTGGGCAGTTCCTATGAGGGCTCGCTGCTGTTTCGCAGTGCTTCGTATTATATTGAATTCATCGTGCGGTGGTTTTCACAGGGCTCCGAGTATGGGGAAGCGATGGGATACTGTGTATTGGCGCTTATCTGTGTCGTTGGCCTGTTTCTGATCCGTAAAAAGTATCTGGATCTGAAAGTGAAATTTATTGTGCTGACGGTCTTTCTGCTGATTCCGTTTTTCGGCTATGCATTTAACGGATTTGGTTATGTGACGAATCGCTGGGTATTTGGATACAGCTTTCTTGTTGCATATATTGCAGCAGTTGTGACACCGCATCTGCAGAGTATTTTTTCGGAGAAGAAAAACCAGAGGATCTTGTGTGTGCTTTGTCTTGGTATTTTGGGATGGTGCATGCTTTTCTCCCTTCTTCAGAACAAGATCTTTTTAAGTGCCGTTGCACTGCTGATTGGTACGGCGTTTGTGATCTGCGTGATGCTGAAGAAAAATGCAAAGGTTTATAATGGAATTTTGATTCTGGCGATATGCATCGTGACTTTGTGGGCAAACGGAAGCGGAAGATTTTCGCCATTTAAGGGAGATTATATCTCAGAATATATCACGTACGGTACGGCGGAACTGAATCTTACGGATACTCCGGCAGCTGTTCTGCCGGACAATGAGACTGATTTTTACCGTGTTGATGAAAATGATGGAAGATACAATACGACAGTAGCGCAGGGGTACAACGGACTTTCTTTTTATACGAGTCTACTGAATCATCGTGTGGATGAGTTCCATCAGCTGCTCGGTGTTAACAATCTTCCGACGGCGACGGTTTATAATTATAAGGGAGTCAACAAGCGGGCATTTCTGGAGGCATCCCTGAGTACAAAATATTATGTTACGACGCCGGGAGATACGCAGATTCCATACGGATTTGAAAAAGTAGAACAGGTTGGCTCGGATGGAAGGTATGCGCTTTACCAGAATAAAAACTTTCTTCCGCTTGGCTATACGTACGACAGTTACATGACTTCTGAAGAGTTTGAGCAGCTTCCGCTGGCCAAACGTCAGGAGGCATTGCTGGAAACGGCTGTGATTGATGGTGAGACAGATGTGGTGGAAAAATCAGATCTGACGTATACAAGTACGACGCCGGAATATACGATTACGTATGGGGATGGTGTGGAACAGCAGGGCAACAGTTTTGTTGTAACAAAGTCAAATGCGAAGATTACATTTTCTTTTGACGGAGCAGCAGACAGTGAGACGTATTTGCAGATTTCCGGTCTGGATATCACCACGTATACACCAAAAGAAAATTATGAACGCACGAATGAACCGGGTGTTGACGTAGTCAAAGACGAAAAAGTAAAATATCAGAATCAATCGACGGCGGGAATCCTGACATTGAAATGTGGTGATTTTACAAATAAATATAAGTACCGTACATCTGGTGACCGTTATTACAGCGGGGTTCGGGATTATTTTGTAAATATGGGGTATTCAGAAGAAGGAAAGACAGGATGCAGCCTGACATTCTCGACTCCGGGAGTATACTCTTTTGATGAAGTAAAAATTGTATGCCAGCCGATGGCAGTACTGTCGGATTATACGAACCAGCGAAGAGAAGACGTGCTGGAAAATACGACTGTGACCGGCCGAACGGTAGAGGGTACGATCGATCTGGAGAAAAATAAGATTCTGTATCTGTCTGTACAGGACAATGGTGGCTGGACCCTTTATGTGGATGGTGAGAAAGCAGAATATTATACAGGAAATATTATGGGAATTTCAATTCCGCTTGAGGCGGGCCATCATACCATAAAGCTGGTTTATCACACACCTGGAATGAAACCTGGTACCATAATTTCTGTTCTCACCGCACTGCTTTGCCTTGGTTACATGGGATACCGGCATTACAGGAAGTGCAGACAAGAAAGGAGCTGTTAAAATGCAGAAAGTAGATAAACCAAAGAAATCATTGATGGTATATTACCTGATTGTGCTTGCGGTTCTGGTCATTATGAACCTGTTTCTCTTTCCGGCTCTTGTAAAAGAAAAAGTACAGGAAGTCGATTATGGCACGTTTCTGACGATGCTGGAAGAGAAAAAAGTGGCTACTGTACAGCTGGATGGTGATGAAATCTATTTTACCGGAAAGGATGAGCAGCTCTACAGTACGAATACCTTTCAGGATCTGAATCTGGTTGACCGGCTGCAGGCGGCGGGCTGTTCGTTTGGCCAAGTAAAGCAGGAGGAGTTGAATCCGATTGTAAGTTTCCTGCTGTCATTCGTCGTGCCAATCATCATTTTTATCGGAATCGGGCAGCTGCTGTCACGTTCGATGATGAAAAAAATGGGCGGTGCTGGACTTGGAAACGCGATGTCGTTTGGCAAAAGCAATGCGAAGGTATACGTGGCAAGCGAGACTGGCATCAAATTTAAGGATGTAGCCGGGGAAGATGAAGCGAAAGAGGCTCTGCAGGAGATTGTAGATTTCCTGCATTCTCCGCAGAAATATCAGGAGATCGGAGCAAAAATGCCGAAGGGTGCACTGCTTGTCGGCCCTCCTGGAACCGGTAAGACTCTTCTTGCGAAGGCGGTAGCCGGAGAGGCTGAGGTACCGTTTTTCTCGATTTCAGGATCAGAATTCGTGGAAATGTTTGTCGGCATGGGTGCGGCCAAGGTGCGTGATCTGTTTAAACAGGCAAATGAAAAGGCGCCATGTATTGTCTTTATCGATGAGATCGATACGATCGGTAAGAAACGTGATGCACAGGGCATGAGCGGAAATGATGAGCGTGAGCAGACATTAAATCAGCTGCTCACGGAGATGGATGGTTTTGACGGCTCTAAAGGTGTGGTGATCCTCGCGGCGACGAACCGTCCGGAGTCCCTGGATCCGGCACTGCTTCGTCCGGGCCGTTTTGACCGGCGGATCCCGGTGGAACTTCCGGATCTGCAGGGGCGTGAGGCAATCCTGAAAGTACACGCGAAAAATATCAGGCTGAGCGACGGTGTGGATTTTGGCGCGATCGCGCGTGCAGCGTCCGGGGCATCGGGCGCAGAGCTTGCAAACATGGTAAATGAGGCGGCACTTCGTGCAGTGCGAAACGAAAGAAAATACGTGACACAGTCGGATCTTGAGGAGAGCATCGAGGTTGTCATTGCCGGTTATCAGAAGAAAAACAAAGTGCTTTCAGATAAAGAGCGGCTGATCGTTTCCTATCATGAGATTGGTCATGCGCTGGTAGCGGCGCTGCAGACGCACTCCGCACCGGTGACGAAGATTACGATCATTCCGAGAACCTCAGGAGCACTCGGCTATACGATGCAGGTCGATGAGCAGGAGCGCAACCTTTTAAGCAAGGAGGATCTGGAAAATAAGATCGCGACACTGACGGGTGGCCGTGTCGCGGAGGATCTCATTTTCCATTCGATTACGACAGGCGCATCGAATGATATCGAGCAGGCGACAAAGCTGGCACGTGCGATGATCACAAGATACGGTATGGCTGATGAGTTTGGCATGGTGGCGCTTGAGACTGTAACGAACCAGTATATGGGTGGTGACGCAGCACTGGCCTGTGCCGGTGATACGGCGGCGAAGATTGATGATATGGTTGTGGCACTTGTGAAAAGGGAATATGAAAAAGCAGAGCATCTGCTTTCTGATCATATGCCGAAGCTTCATGAGCTTGCAAAATACCTGTATGAGAAAGAGACGATCACCGGTGACGAGTTTATGAAAATTTTGAATGAGAAGCCACTAAATTGTGTGAGCGATTACTAAAAATATTTTCTATTGACTAATAAATTACTGCAGGACTACAATAGGACTATCGAAGAAAAGGAACAGAAAAGAACCGGAATAGTGTGGAGAAAACCGGAAACAAATCAGACGATAGAAAGAGGTGTGGTTTTATGCAGAGTCTGGCAGCGGTCCCGGCAGGAGCGGCGTGTACAGTAAAATGGATGTTCGGAATCGCAGAGATTCTTGGGTATCTCAGAAAAAATGAGATTAAGGAAGGCGAAGAAATCCGAATCATTCAGAATTATGGCGGTAACGTGATCGTATCTGCACAGGGACGGCAGTTTGCAGTGAGCAAAGATGTCGCAGAACGAATTAAAGTATGAATTAGAACGGTCATTCATAATCTGCTTTGATTTGCTTAAACCAGGAAAAGAAAATGCTCCGGTGAGAACCGGAGTATTTTCTTTTCAACTAGGAAATTGATACGCAGTGCTTTAAGATGTGGTATAAAAATAATAGAACAAAACAGATCAGAAAGTAATGTAACAGGAGAAATTATGTGGGAGAGGAAAAACGGATATAAAGCAGAACAAAAAAAAGAAGAAAAAACAGGACAGAGTACAAAGGATAGAATCAAATCGGAAGCAGAAAATGAACTGCACGTAGTTCACAAAATATCCGCATGTAACAGATTGGGGAAAATGCGGCTGTCAGGAACAGGGGTGTTTCGGCAACTGGCCGGAAGCTTTCTGCTGCTTTTGATGTTTTTGCTGCCTGGCTTTGGTGTGACGGCGGCAGAAATGAAGGTTCACTTCCTCAATGTAGGGCAGGGGCTTTCAATTCTGGTACAGACAGACGGGAAAAATCTGCTGTATGATGGAGGAGGGCGGAATGCGGCAAGCTTTGTTGTATCGTATCTGGAGGATCAGGGTGTGGAAAACCTTGATTATCTGATCAACAGCCATTACGACGAGGATCATCTTTCCGGGCTGGTTGGCTGCCTGAATCACTTTTCGGTGGGGACGGTGATCGGAAGTGATTACGTCCATGAGAGTAAGCTGTACAGTTCCTTTATGGATGCGGTGTCAGCAAAAGGACTGGAAGTACAGTATCCGGCTGTCGGGACGATGTATGTCCTTGGCGATGCAGAGTTTGAAGTGCTTGCGCCGCAGACGGTGAGCAGCACAGATGGCAACAACAATTCTGTTGTGATCCGCCTGATAAACGACGAGGACAGTTTCTTGTTTACCGGAGATGCGGAGTATGCCAGTGAAAAAGAAATGTGCGCATCCGGAATGGATCTGAACTGCGATGTGCTTGTCCTTGGACATCACGGTTCGGCAACTTCCACGTCATGGGATTTTCTGGCGCAGACCGTACCGACCTGGGCAGTAATCAGCTGCGGAGCGAATAATTCTTACGGCCATCCAAATGCAGAGACAATGGAAAAGATGGAATCTATGGATATCGAAATCTTCCGCACTGATCTGCAGGGAACGATTGTGGCAGACAGCAGCGGAGCAGGGATCACATGGAACACACAGCCGTGTCAGGATTACTCATCGGGTGACGGTGAGTACCGCAGTTATGATGAAGAAGAGCAGAAATATAGCGCACAGTCCGGAGATGAGAATGCACAGTCAGGGAATCAGGCGGCAGAGCCTTCTGCATTTGGCGATCTGGTCTGGCTTTCCGAGAACGGCACAAAATACCACAGCAAAAATGACTGTGGAAAAATGAATCCGGATAAGGCATGGCAGGTATCCAGAGCGGATGCGGTCGCGATGGGGTATGAGGCGTGCAAGAAGTGTTTCTGATTAAACCATTCCTGACGGTGGGGAATCATCTTGATAATCCTGAAAAAAACTGCTATTTGGCACCGTAGTAAGTAAAAAATGAATCATTCAGGAAAAAAGCCTCTCTGGTTGCGAACCAGAAAGGCTTTTTAAAAGTGCAAAAACTCGGGGCAACAGGATTTGAACCTGCGACCTCTCGGCCCCCAGCCGAGCGCGCTACCAAGCTACGCCATACCCCGAAACACATTTATTTTACTAGAGAATGATTCGTTTGTAAAGAGAAAAATGAAGAGTGCAGATTCTGTGTTTTGTGGAAGAATCTGCACTTTCTTATACGTGAAAATGACTCCTTCTGCTCTCTCAGATTAAAGATTCCGCGGAAACAGCTTTTCCGGATAAACACCGCGGCTTACGAGATCTTGAAATGCCTCGCGCACACATGGAACATCCTCCTTAAACGTAACACCGAACCAGTGATCCATGGAAGGCAGGACGGCGAGATCGACCCGTTTTTCTTTAAGCAGCTGATCGACGATCGTCGGAAGCAGATACTCTGCCTTTAAGGCGTTGTCGGAGAGGCTGCCAAGGAAATCTTCAAAGCCAGTGGCGAGCTCGTCGATGAAGTCCGGGGTGAAGCCCCAGAAGTTCATGGAAACAAGGCTCTCTACATCAAGCGGCCGGAGTGTGCCGTTTTCATCTGGTACAAAGGCACCGTTTCCTTTTTTGAGAATTCCATGTGTTTCCTCGATGGAGAGCAGCTCTTTTCGTTCGTTTACGTGGCAGATACCACGCGTCACGCCGCCATTCTCTGAGAGTGTATTTTTCAGAATAAATCCGGCCATACAGAAGTGGTATCGGTTATCGTCTGCCTGTTTTGGAGCGAGAAGGTAGTCGTGTACCTTGCGGAATGCGTCCTTGCCATAATAGTCATCAGCATTGATGACTGCAAACGGTTCGTTGACAATTCCGCGGCAGGCAAGGATCGCCTGGCCGGTACCCCACGGTTTGACACGGCCTTCCGGGACGGTGAATCCTGCCGGAAGATCGTTCATTTCCTGGAATGCATATTCGACGGGAATGACTTTAGAGATCCGTTCTCCGATAATCTCCTGAAAATCCTGATACATGTCTTTGCGTGTGACAAAAACAACTTTGTTAAAGCCTGCTTCGATGGCGTCATAGATGGAATAATCCATGATGATTTCACCGCCTGGGCCAAATGAGGTGAGCTGCTTGATTCCGCCGCCAAACCGGCTGCCGATTCCGGCTGCCATGATTACAAGTGTTGTGTTTTCCATAGTTTCTCCCTGTGTGAAAGCATGTTAAAAATCTGCAAAATGTGGAGAATGGACTCCTATGCGTCTATTGCGAATATTCGATTTGACATCGCAATAATGATTTATGAAACATACTTTAGTGATATTGTGTGTCATTCTTCCAGCAGATCTGTTTGCAAAATGCGGATGCATTTGCGCAAAGAAAAACCGGATGCAGAACTGAGATGACAAAAAGATCTGCCAGTCGTCTGGCAGGATGCCAGAAAAAAGAGATGGCACGCAACGTTTGATTTACTTCGTTTCTTTATCATATCCTAATCATATCATATCGCCAGTGAAAATGCCACTATGGTTTCCAGGAAAATACAAGGAAATTGACTTCAAAAATAAATTGATACGACTTTTATTCAGATAAAAAACATTTTTGATCCGATAAGCGCGAAGCAGCTGCTCGCTTATAATATATCAGCTTTGATGTCCGCTTTAGAGGAGCAGGTTCTCTGTGAACATACATTTTGACAACAGCATAAAAGGCTGCACTGAAAACAAAATGAGATACAGACTTGCCAAACGGAAGTGGAAAATTTATACTGTAGTAGATTTATAAAAGAATTCAGATCAGTGACCAAGTCCGGGAGGTTATGACGAATATGAATACAGAAAAGAAAGAGCAATTTGCCAAAGCACATGAAAAAGAAGTGTATGAACTTTTAAAGCAGCTTGCGCGGATTCCGGCTCCGACCGGAAAAGAGGAAAAGAGAGCGGCGTTTTGCCTGGACTGGCTGCACAGGTATGTCACAGACACGGCGTATCAGGATTTGGCAGGAAATGTGATCTGTCCGATTGATGTGACCCGGAATAATCCACTTGTTGTATTTGCAGCGCATCTGGATGTGGTATTTCCAGACGAAGAGGAGCTTCCATTCCGGGAAGAAAATGGACGGATCTATGCGCCGGGGGTCGGAGATGATACCGCAAATGTGTGTGCACTGCTTCTGGCAGCCTGCTATGCAGCCAGGACTCGGGGGGAAAAAACAAAAAAGATGCAGGCACCGGGGCTTCTGTTCGTGTTTGGAGTCGGTGAAGAAGGTCTTGGAAATCTGAAAGGTGCAAGGCAGATCTGCGGGGATTTTGGAGCACGGATCCTGGCATATTATGCACTGGATCTTACGATGGAGACGTACACGGCAAAGGCGGTCGGCTCGCTTCGGTACCGGATTACCGTGACGGCAAAGGGAGGGCATTCTTTTTCAGATTTTGGAAACACAAGTGCAAATGCGGTTTTGGCAAAACTGATCTGCATGCTGTATGGTCAGCAGGTGCCTGGCGGCGGGCATACGACCTACAATGTCGGCGTGATCTCGGGCGGCACCTCGGTCAATACGATCGCACAGAAGGCGGAGCTGCTTTATGAAATCCGTTCTGACTGCCGGGAGGATTTAAAAAAGATGGAGTACAGCTTTCGAAGATGTCTGGAACGGCTGGAGGGGGAACTGCCGGATGACTGTCAGATTGCGGCAGAGCAGATCGGTGAGCGGCCATGTGAAGCGGAGGTGGATGCGCAGAAGCGTGGTGAGCTGTTTGCAATTGTAGAAAAAGCGGTTGTGGATGCCGGGACGGAAAAGCCGAGTCCGGTGCCCTGCTCGACAGACTGTAATATTCCGCTTTCCCTTGGGATACCTGCAGTCTGTGTTGGCACCTGTCGTGGTACGGGTGCACATACAAGAGAGGAGTATGTGGAAAAGGATTCGCTGAAAACGGGGCTTCGCATTGCACTGAATTTGGTCGAACGATATTTATAAAATGACTGTCGAAAATTCCAGAAAAAGGATTGACAAACGCACGCTTCGATGGTAAAGTGTTACAAGAAAGCGAAAAGAAAAATGCAATGACGGGGAATAGTAAGCTTGTATTACTTTTTTCAGAGAGATGTCGGCAGGTGTGAGACATCAGAAGTAGGAAGAAGAACTCGCCCCTGAGCGGCTGCCCAAAATCTTGTAAAGCATTTTCCCAAAGCAGGAGAATGAGAAAAGAAGAATCAGAAAGATAGCAGGAGAGTAGATGCAGACGGATTACCCGACCGTTACCCGGGCAGGATATAAGACAGCAGGCTGTTCGTATCCGTAGAGTGTATGAGCGATCATAAAAAAGAGTGGTACCGCGAAAGATTTGTAATCTTCCGTCTCTTGGGATATTATCCCGGGAGGCGGTTTTTTTTATCTTTCTTTTGCTTCCGGTGAAACAAATGCTGCAGGGCAGCAGTTCAGATGTACATGTGGATAGAAAATACAGCAATCCGCATGATCAGAAAGAATCAGAAAAGGAGAAGGAAAAATTATGATGAATCCAAAGAAATATGTGAGACAGTATTTTATGCCACCGGTTTCCTGCATGAAATGGGCAGAAAAAGAGTATGTAGATCATGCACCGATCTGGTGCAGCGTGGATCTGCGCGATGGCAACCAGGCACTGGTTGTTCCGATGTCACTGGAGCAGAAAGTAAAATTTTTCAAACTGCTGGTGGAGATCGGATTTAAGGAGATCGAGGTAGGCTTCCCGGCAGCTTCTGACACGGAGTATCAGTTTCTTCGCACGCTGATCGAGCAGGATCTGATTCCGGATGACGTTACGATTCAGGTGCTGACACAGGCCAGAGAGCATATCATCCGTAAGACATTTGAAGCACTGAAAGGTGCAAAGCATGCGATCGTGCATGTATACAATTCCACCTCTCTGGCACAGAGAGAGCAGGTATTCCGCAAGTCGAAAGAAGAGATCAAGCAGATCGCAGTAGAGGGTGCAGCGCTTCTGAAGAAACTTGCAGATGAAGAGCATGCTTCCTACCAGTTTGAGTACAGCCCGGAGAGCTTTACCGGTACCGAGATCGATTATGCCGCAGAAGTCTGCAACGCAGTGCTGGACGTATGGCAGCCGACACCGGACCGCAAGGCGATCATCAACCTGCCGAGCACGGTGCAGATGTCCATGCCGCACGTTTATGCAAGCCAGATCGAGTATATGAGCGAGCATCTGAAATACCGTGAGAACGTGGTTCTTTCCCTTCATCCTCACAATGACAGAGGCTGCGGAATCTCTGATGCAGAGATGGGTATCCTTGCAGGTGCGGACCGGATCGAGGGCACCTTATTCGGAAACGGTGAGCGGACCGGAAATGTGGACATCGTAACGCTTGCGTTAAATATGTATGCGCAGGGCGTAGATCCGGAACTTGACTTTACGGATATGCCGCATATCACAGAGTGCTATGAGACATACACAGGCATGAAGGTAGATGAGAGAAGCCCGTACGGCGGAGGCCTTGTATTTGCAGCATTCTCCGGTTCTCACCAGGATGCGATCGCAAAGGGTATGAAATACCGCGAGGAGAACAACTGTGAGACATGGACGGTACCGTATCTGCCGATCGACCCAACCGACATCGGACGTTCCTACGATGCAGATGTCATCCGTATCAACAGCCAGTCCGGAAAAGGCGGCGTAGGCTATATTCTGGAGCAGCATTACGGACTGAAGCTGCCGAAGAAGATGCGCGAGGCAATGGGCTACGCGACAAAGAGCGTTTCCGACGTGCAGCATAAAGAGCTGCAGCCGGATGAGATCTTCCAGATCTTCAAAGATAAATTTGAGAATATCACCGAGCCGTACAAGATCGAGGAAGTACACTTCAAACAGCACAATGGAATTATCGCAGAGGTTACAGCGACCTATGATGGTAAGACGAGTGTGATCGTTGCATCCGGAAACGGACGTCTGAATGCGGTAAGCAATGCAATGAAGAAACATTTCCGCCTGGAGTATGACCTTGTTACCTATGAGGAGCATGCGCTGGAGCAGAGTTCTTCCTCCCGTGCGATCGCATACGTTGGTATTCGCGATAAGTCCGGCAATCTGCATTGGGGTGCAGGCATTGATGCCGACATCATCCGGGCTTCAATTGATGCACTGCTGACAGCGATCAACCATATGGCGGACGCAAAATAAAAATGGAGCAGAGATGTGGCGGAAAAACCACAGTTTGTTGTGAAACAGGATTATAAATAGCCGCTTTAAGAAATAGCGGGAAAGCCGCAATGTTAACCAAAATAAAAAACAGGTTGACATTGCGGCTTTTTCCTTTTATACTCTATTTTATGGCTGTCCGGAAGGAAAATGCAGACGAAGTATGTTTTGACTTGAGTCAAGCAGCGAAGCGGATTGCGAATATCCGCTTTGACCCGAGGCAGCAGCGAAGCAGATTGCGAACATCCGCTTTGATCCCGACTCAAAGTAAGAAAGAAGGTATTTATATATGGAAATAAAAGAAATTCTGACATTATTGGAAAACTGGGATGAGACACATGTGCTGACGAAGGAGGAGGCGCTGGCAATCCTGGAGCTGCCGGAAGAGGCAGAAGAAACGCTGATCGCTGCGGCTGGTAAACTCCGCACAAAATACAAGGGAAAAAAGGTGAGCGTTCAGCTTCTGACAAACGTAAGAAGCGGAAACTGCTCGCAGAACTGTGCTTACTGCGCACAGTCGTGTGAATCGCATGCGGCAATCGAAAAATACCGCAGGGTTTCTGATGAAAAGCTTTACGGAGACAATGATCTGGTCGATGACAAGCATCTTGCAAGACACTGTATCGGCCTGAGCGGAATCCGGTTTACGGATGCGGAGATCGAGGATCTGGCCTGTCGGATCCGGAAAATGAAGAAAAACGGAACACAGATCTGCTGTTCGATCGGATTTCTGACTGAAAAGCAGGCACTTATGCTCAAAGAAGCGGGGCTGAACCGGATCAACCATAATCTGAACAGCAGCCGTTCGTTTTATCCGAATATCTGTACGACGCATACGTATGACCAGAGAATTGAGAATATCCGAATGCTGCGCCGCGTCGGATTTGAAATGTGCTGTGGCGGAATCATTGGAATGGGAGAGAGCCATGGAGATGTTGTGGATATGCTGATGGACATCCGTGAGATCCGGCCGGAATCTGTGCCGATCAACTTCCTGCTTCCGATTGAGGGAACACGCCTCGCAGACCGTGATATCTCCGGGCTGACACCGCAGTACTGCATGAAGGTACTTTGCCTTGCAAGGCTGATGGTTCCGCAGTCAGATATCCGCTGCGCAGCCGGACGTGAGGTTTATTTCAAGGGAATTGAGCCGACTTTGTTCCGTGTCGTGGATTCCATCTTTGCATCCGGATATCTGACGGCAGGCGGACAGGGAATCGACGATACGATGAAGATGATCGCAGATGCCGGTTATTGCGGAGAAATCGAGAGTACCGACGAGGAAGAGTAAAGAGAAAGCGAGGCGGGCCGAAATGGTTCGCCTGTTTTATGCGAAAGCATTTTTCAAACATGTTTTAAAAAAGAAAAAGCTCTGGAACAGTTTTGCTCCAAAGCTTTTTTGATGCCGCTGGCCGGACTCGAACCGGCACGGTGTTACCCGCTTGATTTTGAGTCAAGTGCGTCTGCCAATTCCGCCACAGCGGCACAAAATTGACACTGAAGTATCTTAACATATTTTTTCTATGGATGCAAGAAAAAAATAGAGATAAGTGGGAGAAACTTACTCATGATAGTAAGGGTGAAATTGATTACAGATATCCGGTATGCATCATCCAGTCTTATTGTTAAAATATTATCAATGTCAGGTGAGAAAAGCGTTTCCGTGTGCACAAGAGCAAGAGGGGATTATTTGAAGCAGGAGTGCTGCAGCTACTGGGGTCAATCGCTTGCATTTAAGAATTTTTGCAAATAAATCCTTTTTAGGGCAACAATATTTGGCAAATTGAATAAGAGCGCTTGTCAGTGGGGAAAATATGTACAGAAAACAGTGAAAGACCAGTGAAAAATAAGCGAACTGCCAATTGCGGAATGAAAGGAGAATTGTTAAAATATTAACGAATCAAAGAGAGGACGGAAAAGAAAAATCCTGAATCCAGGAACAATAAAACACAGCAGCAGAGCCAGAGTACATTAGAAAATGCGATCAGACTCACTCTGGAGAAGGGAGCTTCACATGCGTATTACATTTTTTGCAGCTAAAAGCTATGATAAAGATTCTTTTAATAAAATCAAAGATCAGTATCCTGAACTGGAGCTGGAATACTGGGAGACTGAACTTTCTCCGAAGACAGCATCTTATGTGCAGGACAGTGAAGCAATCTGCGCGTTTGTAAGTTCTGACGTGAGCGAGAAGACGATCAGGGTGCTGGGCGAGCGTGGAGTAAAACTGATTCTGATGCGCTGCGCCGGGTTCAACAATGTTGATCTGGAAGCGGCAACAAAATATGGCATCACAGTAATGCGTGTGCCGGGCTATTCTCCGGAGGCAGTTGCAGAGCACGCGATGGCACTTGCAATGGCAGTCAATCGTCATCTTCACAAGTCTTACATGCGTGTGCGTGAAAATAATTTCAGCCTCGTCGGACTGACCGGCGTTAACTTTTACGGAAAAACGGCAGGTATCGTCGGCACCGGAAAGATCGGCGCAGCGATGGCAAGGATCTGCCATGGATTTGGCATGAAGGTAATTGGATATGATATGTATCACAATCCAGATCTGGATTTTGTGGAATACGTAGAATTAGATGAGCTGCTTGCAAAGAGCGACCTGATCTCCCTGCACTGCCCGCTGATGGAAAATACTCATCATATGATCAACATCGATACGATCAACAAAATGAAGGACGGTGTGATCCTGGTAAATACTTCAAGAGGCGGACTTGTAAAGACGGATGATCTGATCACGGGGATCCGTGAACGTAAATTCTTCGGTGTAGGACTTGATGTATACGAGGAGGAGACACAGAACGTATATGAGAACCGGGAAGATGATATCCTGATGCATTCAACAACCGCACGCCTTCTGTCCTTCCCGAATGTTATTGTGACTTCCCATCAGGCATTCCTGACACAGGAAGCACTCGGCGCGATCAGCCAGACGACGATGGACAATGCGATGGCTTATCTCAAGGGCGAAAAATCTGGAACAGAACTGAACTGACGGAGAATATGCAGCAGGTGTTTGAAGCAGGTATAGCTAACATGGCAGATGCTGAGAAGGCAGATCAGATATTCGGTTAAAACAACAGCAAAAAAAGATATAAAGCAGGCAGGAATTCCACATAAAAATGAAAGATGGAACTCCTGCCTGAAATTTTTATGAAACAAACGCAGATAAGAAAGTTAGCCGACACTTATTTCTGCTTGAAAGGCGGATCTGCCGGGTATCCTCCGCGCAGCTTCTGCATGCCGCGCTGCAGTGCATCTTTGGAAGTCTTCCAGTCAGCGTCTTTGTTGCGGTAATCGAATTTGTCGATCAGCCAGGAGACATCCTCCTCAAGCCGCTGCAGGTTGCGTTCCATGAGGGCAAAAATTTCCGGATAAAATTCTGCTTTCTGTTTGTCGTTTAGATAGCGGTCGGCATTTTCGCAGAGCAGGCCGAAGTGATGGAGACAGAACCCCTTTCCATTTTTGATCTTTTCGTGAAACTGGCTGTCTTTTGTATACATATAGAAGAAAGTTTCCATATAGCGGTCAAAATTCTGCTGCAGTCCGTTGCAGACGTAGCAGGAGCAGTCCTTTTGCAGCGCCCAGGCAGCGACAGAATTCGATTCGGATGGCTGTTTTTTGATGCGGCTGATCAGGGAAGACTTTCCCGGTGTAAAATGAGCAGTCTGCTGGGAAAATTCTTTCAGAAGCTTCTGGTAATGCGTTTTCAGGATCAGGGAATTGCCGAGCGTATTGCCGAAATCAAACATTTTTTTCATGTGAGTCCGGCAGAAACCAATGTTGTCGGTCTGCTCGCGGATGTCACTCTCCATATAGGAAGAAGAGCTGCCGAGCACAAAATTAATCATGTCCTGTTCCAGTTTCCGTTCGATAAAGCAGAACGGACATTCATCATTTTCGTTGACCGCATCGTTGAGCGGTATCGTGTAAAGTTTTTCTTTCATTGTAGTAGCTCCATTTCGTATGTAAATTTTATGTTGTGTATACGCTTATGTGAACATGTTTTTCTTTTTATTTTGTAACTGTTCAGAGCCAAGCAAAATTTCATAAAACAGGCGTAAAATGCTTGCATTTTTAAGCCTGTTTTTGAAATTTTATTTGGCGGATACGCCACACCGACGAAATGCGTAGCATTTTGGAGGTTGGTTCTGAACAGTTACTTTATTTTATCAGATTTCAGAAAAAAGAGAAAGCGCTATTTGCAAATATACCTTGCCACAAAGCGGATTAAGAAGTATCATAGGAAATATCATAAAAATTTCATGAGGAAATTGCATAAGCGCCCACGTTAGATGGGATGATCTGCGTTTCCTGATGAAAGAAATTTACCAGAATTACCGGAAGAAGGAGGACCGACGCCATGACCTGCAACGAAGCGCGCCGTCTCATTACAGCTTACGTAAAAAAAGAGCTGCCGGATCGGGAACTGGAACAGTTTCTGTATCACGTGGAACACTGCAGTGACTGTATGGATGAACTGGATACGTATTATACGGTATATCAGGCGCTGGATCTGCTGGATTCCGGCGGCTGTCACAATTATGATTTCCGAAATATGCTGAAAAATGAGATCCGGGCGACAAAAAAAGGAATCTTGCGCAGAAGAATTGCCGGGATACTGCTTGGCATTCTGGTAGTTGCAGCAGAACTTCTGCTTGCCGTCAGTGTGTATACCGGATATGAGATTGACCGTGGGGCGCAGCAGAGTACTTTGATCGAGCGGGCAATCCTTCATATGAATTACCGTGGACAGAAAGTTCCGGAGACGGAGGAAGCGTCGGAATCGGAACGGAAGACACTGGAAGAGACAGAGAAAGGGAAGCAGAAGGAGAGTCAGAAGAAAGGAACTTCTCAGGAAGAGACTCCGAAAAAAGAGACTCCGAAAAAAGAAACTCAGAAAGAGACAATCACAGAAAAGGCAGTGCATGAGACGAACACTTCAAAAGCGAGAGAGGGCACGAAAAGTAAGTAAGAAAAATCAGGCCCGGACAGAATGGAAATAGAAGAGGAGCAAACAGCCAATGGCAGAAAAAATAGTACTGATTGACGGACACAGCATATTGAACCGCGCCTATTATGGAATTCCTGTGCTGACGAACAGCGAAGGAAAACATACAAATGCGGTGTATGGGTTTCTGAATATTTTATTTAAGGTGCTGGAGGAGGAGCAGGCCGGTTATGTGGCAGTGGCGTTCGATCTCCATGCCCCGACATTCCGGCATAAAATGTATGAGGCATACAAAGGTACGCGAAAACCGATGCCGGAGGAACTGCGGGAACAGGTGCCGATGATGAAAGAGATGCTATCCGCTATGAAAATTCCTGTAATGTCGCTGGAAGGGTATGAGGCGGATGATATTCTTGGAACGGTATCCCGTCAGATGGAGCGGGAAGGCATGGATGTGTCGATCGTTTCCGGGGATCGTGACCTTCTGCAGCTTGCAACGGAGAAAATCCGGATTCGAATTCCGAAGACAAAGGCGACAGGAACGGAGATCGAAGATTATTATGCAGAGGAAGTACAGGAGCGCTACCAGGTAACGCCGACAGAATTTATTGATGTAAAGGCACTGATGGGAGATGCGAGCGACAACATTCCGGGCGTGCCGGGCATTGGAGAGAAAACGGCGACAAAAATTATCGCATCGTATGGCTCCATCGAGGAGGCGTATGCGCATGTGGACGAGATCACACCGACGAGAGCGCGTGAATCACTGCGGGAACATTATGATCTGGCGCAGATGAGCAAGACGCTGGCAACGATTGATCTTCAGGTGCCGTTTACACTGGAAAAAGGTGCGGCAAAAATTGAAAATCTTTATACAAAAGAGGCATTGGAGCTGTGCCGCAGGCTGGAGTTTAAGAACCTGCTCAACCGTTTCCAGATTGAAGAAGAGGAAGAGGAGACCGGTGAGGAATTTTCCCTGGTCCAGGATTTTGGAGAAGCAGAGCAGCTGTTTGAGCGCTTGAAGGGAAAGGCGATCGCGGTAAATCTGATCCATGAGGAGGGGGCACTGCTTGGCGCGGCAATCTGCGTGGAGAAGAAAAAGGCGCGGTTCGTTGCGTGCGGCGGTTTCCTGACAGAAGCATATCTTGGAGAAAAGATTTCCGAGGCGATCGCGCAGGCAAAAGAGGCGGTTACGATCCATTTAAAAGAGCAGATGTTTTACTTAAAAGAGGAAGAATTAAAAGCGCAGCGCGAACTGTATGATGCGTCGATTGCGGCATATCTGCTCAATCCGCTGAAGGGAAGTTACGAATGCGAAGATCTTGCGCACGATTATCTGAACTGGATGATTCCTTCCAGAAATGAGCTGATCGGAAAAAAGGGGCTTTGTGCGGCAAAAGAAGAGGGCAGAGGAGAGTTCCTGACGTATGTGTGCCGGATGGCGGCAGTGGCATATGAGGTGTGGCCACAGCTGAGGAGTCAGCTGAACGCGGAAAACATGTGGGAGCTGTTTGAGACGGTTGAGATGCCGCTTGCGGCAACGCTGTACCATATGGAAAAAGAAGGAATCGGCGTTAAAAGAGAGGAATTGAAGGCATACGGGGAGCAGCTGACCGGAAGAATTGCCGAACTGGAACAGAAGATTTATGAGGAGGCGGACGAAGCATTTAATATCAATTCGCCGAAACAGCTTGGCGTGATTCTTTTTGAGAAGCTGCAGCTTCCGCATGGGAAGAAAACGAAGACCGGTTATTCGACGGCGGCGGATGTTCTGGAAAAGCTGGCCGAGGAGTATCCGATCGTGTCAGATATTCTGGAGTACCGTCAGCTGACGAAGCTGAAATCGACGTATGCGGACGGGCTTGCAAATTATATTCAGCCGGATGGACGGATTCATGGAAAGTTTCATCAAACGATCACGGCGACCGGGCGTTTAAGCAGCGCGGAGCCGAATCTTCAGAATATTCCGATTCGCATGGAGCTTGGACGGCTGATTCGAAAGGTGTTTGTGCCAAAAGACGGGTACGTGTTCCTCGATGCGGACTATTCGCAGATCGAGCTTCGCGTGCTGGCACATCTTTCCGGCGATGAAATGCTGATTCAGGCATACCAGGATGCACAGGATATCCATACGATCACGGCTTCGCAGGTGTTCCATGTAGCCCCGGAGGAGGTGACGCCGCTGCTGCGCCGCAACGCGAAAGCGGTCAATTTCGGAATTGTTTATGGCATTAGTTCGTTTGGTTTGAGCCAGGACCTGAGCATCACACGGAAAGAGGCGCAGGAGTACATTGCGCAGTACTTTAAGACCTATCCGGGAATCAAGGAATTTCTGGACCGCACGGTGGAGGATGCGAAAAAAGACGGATATGTGACGACAATGTTTGGCAGACGCCGCCCGATGCCGGAACTGAAATCCTCGAATTTTATGCAGCGTTCCTTTGGGGAACGGGTGGCGATGAATGCGCCGATCCAGGGAACGGCGGCCGATATCATCAAAATTGCGATGATTCGCGTAGACCAGAAGCTGCGGGCGCGCGGCCTGAGATCCAGACTCATCCTGCAGGTGCACGATGAGTTGCTGATTGAGACGGCAAAGGAGGAACTAGAAGAGGTGCGTGAGCTTCTGAAAGAGGAGATGATGCATGCGGCGGATCTGCGGGTGCGGCTGGAGGTCGATGTGCACTCAGGCAGCAACTGGTATGAGGCGAAATAAACGAATAAAAGCATGCTGAACAGTAGGCAGAATAAAAGGTTCAGGAAAACTCCTGAGGCAAAATACAGCACAACAGGACGTGAATGAAACTGCACGATAAAGGTACAGCGAAGAAGGTGTGAAATGAGCGGAGATAAGAAAGAGACAGCAGGAGAACTGAAGATGAAAGTACTTGGAATCACCGGCGGCGTAGGTGCCGGAAAAAGTACCGTGCTTGGTTACCTTGCAAAGCGGTATGGTGCGAGGGTGATAGAGGCGGACCGGGTTGCGCATCTTTTGCAGCAGCCAGGCGGCGACTGTTATGATGCGGTCGTAAACTGCTTTGGCAGGGAAATCCTGTTTCCGGATGGAAAGATCAATCGTGAGACACTTGGAAGGATTGTTTATACGGATCAGGAGCAGCTGAAGGTTTTAAACCATATTGTGCATCCGGCTGTGAAGACTTATATAATAGAAGCAATTGCGCAGGAGCAGAAAAAAGCAGACGTGCCGTTTGTGACGATCGAGGCGGCGCTGCTGCTGGAAGACGGATATGACCGGATCTGCGATGAGATTTGGTACATTTATGCGGACGAAACTGTGCGGACAAAGCGGCTGCAAAATTCGCGCGGTTACAGTCTGGAAAAGATCCGCAGTGTCATGGCGAATCAGAGAAACGAAGATGGATATCGCAGCGGATGCAAATTAGTGATTGACAACAGCAGTGATTTTGTGGAAAATACATATGAACAAATTGACAAAGGACTGAGAGAACATGGATTTCTGTAGTATTGCCAGCGGAAGCAGCGGAAACTGTATTTTCGTGGGCACAGAAAGGACGAGCGTGCTGATCGATGCCGGGATCAGCGGAAAGCGTGTGAAGGAAGGACTGTATGCGATCGACCGCAGGCCGGAGGATCTGGATGCGATACTGGTGACGCATGAGCATTCCGATCATATCAGGGGACTTGGGGTACTGGCCAGAAAATATGGGATCCCAATTTATTCTACTCCGGGTACAATCAATGCCATGCTGGAACAGCAATTGCTTGGGAAGGTAGAGGAAGGACTGTTTCATACAGTGACGCCGGACTGCCATTTTGAGCTTGGCGATCTGGAGGTACAGCCGTTTCGCGTATCGCATGATGCGGCGGAGCCGGTGGCTTACCGGATGTGTAGGGGGGAAAAGTCGGTTGCAGTGGCGACGGATCTTGGCTATTATGATGATTATATCATTGAACACTTAAAAGGATTGGATGCGGTACTGCTGGAATCGAACCATGATGTGAACATGCTTCAGGTCGGTTCCTACCCGTATTATCTCAAGCAGCGGATCCTGGGGCGAAGGGGACATCTTTCGAATGACAATGCGGGGCGGCTGCTCGGTGAGATCTTAAACGATCATATGAAGGCTGTGATGCTCGGGCATCTGAGCAGGGAAAATAATTATGAAGCGCTTGCGATGGCAACCGTGTGCACCGAAATTACGCAGGGAGATAATCCGTATCAGGCGAAGGATTTTCCAATCGAGATTGCAAAGCGTGATATGCCGTCGCGGATGATCGCGGTGTGAACCGGTACATCGTTCTTGAAATAACGATACCAGAAAAATGCTTTCTGCAAAATATACCGCAAAGTGGGGCGTATAATCTCATAAGGTGGGTTCCGCTTGTGGGAGGATTCCTTATGAGCCAATTAGTTTTTCAGACAAGCTCCGGGGTCAGTGAGCACGGAAAATAAAGAAAACAGGAAAAGGAAAAATAAGACGGATTGGCGGAATCCGGCAGAAAAGGAAAGACGCAAAGATCCGCTTTGAAAAATAATATTTGGAATACCGAAAAGAGGAGGACCCTATGAAAAAGACAATCATTACTGTAGTAGGAAAAGATACCGTTGGTATCATCGCAAAGGTTTGCACCTATCTTGCCGACAACAATGTGAACATTCTGGATATCTCACAGACCATCGTGCAGGGCTTTTTCAATATGATGATGGTGACTGACGCGACGAAATCTCCGAAAGCAACGGATCAGATCGCAGATGAACTGTCACATCTCGGAGAGGAGATCGGAGTTTCCATCCTCTGTCAGCATGAGGATATTTTCAATATGATGCACCGTATCTGACCGGAACGCAAAGGAGAAGACATGATAAATTTATTTGAAGTAAATGAAACAAATAAAATGATTTCGCAGGAAAACCTGGATGTGCGGACCATCACGCTTGGTATCAGTCTGCTGGACTGTATCACTGATAATCTGGAGCAGCTGAACAAAAATATTTACGATAAGATCACGACAGTAGCGGAAAAATTGGTGGCGACAGGACAGGAGATCGAGAAAGAGTTTGGAATTCCGATCGTCAACAAGCGGATTTCGGTGACTCCGATCGCGCTCGTGGGCGGAAGTGCCTGCAGTACACCGGAGGATTTTGTGACGATCGCAAAAACATTAGACCGTGCGGCAAAGACGGTCGGCGTGAATTTCCTTGGAGGCTATTCCGCTCTCGTATCAAAGGGAATGACGTGCGCAGACGAAAATCTGATCCGCTCGATCCCACAGGCGCTTGCAGAGACTGATTTTGTCTGCAGTTCCGTCAATGTCGGTTCAACGAAGTGCGGTATTGATATGGATGCAGTGCGGCTGCTTGGCGATGTGATCCTGGAGACGGCGGAGCGCACGAAAGAGCACGATTCTCTTGGCTGTGCGAAACTGGTTGTGTTTTGCAATGCACCGGACGACAATCCATTCATGGCGGGAGCATTCCACGGCGTGACGGAAACAGATGCGATCATCAATGTCGGCGTCAGCGGCCCGGGTGTTGTAAAGCATGCACTGGAAGAGGTGCGCGGCAAGAGCTTTGAGGTGCTGTGCGAGACGATCAAAAAAACAGCATTCAAGGTAACGCGTGTCGGCCAGCTGGTAGCGCAGGAGGCATCGAAGCGTCTCGGTGTTCCATTTGGTATCGTAGACCTTTCTCTGGCGCCGACCCCAGCGATCGGAGACAGTGTGGCGGATATCCTCTGCGAGATCGGTCTGGAGTATGCGGGAGCACCGGGAACGACGGCGGCACTGGCACTTTTGAATGATCAGGTAAAGAAGGGCGGCGTCATGGCATCGTCCTATGTCGGCGGATTAAGCGGTGCGTTCATTCCGGTCAGCGAGGATCAGGGAATGATCGATGCAGTACGCGCGGGTGCGCTTACAATCGAAAAGCTGGAGGCAATGACCTGCGTCTGCTCCGTTGGACTTGATATGATTGCGATTCCGGGAAATACAAAAGCAACAACAATTTCCGGTATCATTGCGGATGAGATGGCGATCGGAATGGTAAACCAGAAGACGACAGCGGTCCGTCTGATTCCGGTCATCGGAAAAGAGGTCGGAGAGATGGTAGAATTTGGCGGCCTGCTCGGTTATGCACCGATCATGCCGGTAAACAATTATTCCTGCGATGCATTTGTAAACCGCAGAGGACGGATTCCGGCACCGATCCACAGCTTTAAGAATTAAGTCAAAGCGGATATTCGCAATCCGCTTCACTACTCAGCTAAATAAAGAAGAAAAAGAAGCGCTGTTACAGTCTGGATAGGCTGTGACGGCGCTTTATCATTGTGGGCAGATAAAAATGTTATAAAAAAGTTGAGAAATAAAAAATGAAGGAATTATTAAGAAAAAATGAATCATATTGACTATAAAAGACAAAATTGTTATTATTTGATTGCATACGCGAAATAAATTCGTAACAATTGGGAATTTCAAAGGAGGAAACAACAGATGAAAAGGAGAATTTCAAAACTGCTTTCGCTGGGAGTGATGATAAGCAGCATATTGACCAGCATGCAGGCAGTGCCGGCGGCGGCAGACGAACAAAGCGATGCTGCGGGAACGCTTGCTTTCGCACAGTGTGAGGAATATATTAATATTCGTCAGAACCCTGATACAGACAGTGAAGTGGTAGCCAAGATTTACAATCACGGTGCAGCTGAGATTGAAGAACAGGATGGAGACTGGTATAAGATCCGTTCCGGCAATGCAGAAGGTTACGTGAAAGCAGAGTATTTTGCGACGGGAGCAGAAGCCGAGACCATTGCAGAGCAGGCAGCCTACCGTGTAGCGGAGGTTTATCCGGATCAGCTGAATGTCCGGACAGAACCAAGTGAAGACAGTGATGTGGTAACAACGGCATCGAAGGATCAGGAACTGGAAGTGGTAGCCTGGGATGGCGACTGGATGAAGGTGGCGCTCGGGGATGACGTATACGGGTATATCAATGCATATTATGTAGGATATAACGTGTACTACCCGCAGGCGGAGACGCTTGAGGAAGAGCAGGCCCGGCTTGCGGCAGAGCAGCAGGCAGCGGAAAGCTGGGATGATTCTGAGGTCGAAACACGGGCAGAGGAAACAGGCTATGAGGAGACGGAAGCTCCAGGCTACGAAGAGCCGGGCTATGAGGAGACGGAAGCTCCAGGCTACGAAGAGCCGGGCAATGAAGAAACGGAAGCTCCGAGCTACGAAGAGCCGGGCTATGAGGAGACGGAAGCTCCAGGCTACGAAGAGCCGGGCTATGAGGAGACGGAAG
>ERZ824473.512-NODE-512-length-69325-cov-13.815634_pt1 | contig 69325 bp, 76 predicted proteins | sample MGYA00519874_ERZ824473 | MGnify/ENA primary metagenome ERZ824473 (study PRJEB31778, sample SAMEA3449151) | human gut metagenome | biome: human gut; feature: human-associated habitat; material: faeces | place: United Kingdom | collected 2010/2012 ... | reverse complement strand
CTGTATCAGTAAGAAGCCGATTCAAAGGTGATGAAGGACAGATGAAGTTAGATGATTTCTTAGCTGGAATTAAAGAAGAAATCGCAAATAGAGAAAACCGTAAGGTTGAGAAAGAAGACTAGATATCAAATGAAAAGGAGGTACCACATTTGTGGAATACCTCCTTTTTTCTTTATATTCGTTCTAATAGTTCCTCAGGTTTCATAGCTGGTACTTTACTTTCGATAAAATCCTTGATATTACGAGTTACAATAAAGTCTACTTTCATTATTTGTATCAATCAATATTTTCATATTTTTCTGCACGGTTTGTAAGCTGTCAAGTAGGATTTGTGATGTAATTGCAACTTTTTCTCAAAGAAACCTCTTGTAATATACCTAGACAGGGTATATAATACCAATCGTAAAGGAGGAAACAATATGGAAGAAAAAAAAGAATGTTCTTGTCATCACAAGACAAAGGAACGTTCAGATAAAGAATATAAAGACCTTATTAATCGTCTAAGCCGTATTGAAGGACAAGTTCGAGGAATAAAAAAGATGGTAGAGAACGATAGTTATTGCACGGACATCTTAGTTCAGGTATCTGCAGTCAATGCAGCTTTAAACAGTTTCAATAAAGTCCTTCTTGCCAATCATATCAGAACCTGCGTAGCTGAAGATATCAGAGAAGGCAAAGACGAAACGATCGATGAGTTAGTAAAAGTTTTACAAAAACTAATGAAATAACAATTTAATAAAATGAAAGGAAGGGAAACCATGGAGCAATATCAAGTGACTGGCATGAGCTGTGCTGCTTGCAGTGCACGCGTGGAGAAAGCGGTTTCCAGTGTCGAGGGAGTAACATCCTGCTCTGTAAGCCTGTTGACAAACTCAATGGGTGTCGAAGGAACCGCAGATCCATCTGCAATCATCAAAGCAGTTGAAGATGCCGGATATGGAGCAAAGAAAAAGGGAACACAGACACAAAGCAGTTTTTCAGATGAAGATTTATTAAAAGACAGAGAAACCCCTGTCTTAAGAAAACGTCTGATCGCATCTCTGTGCTTTTTAATCCCGTTAATGTATCTGTCAATGGGACACATGATGTGGAACTGGCCTATTCCTAAGATTCTAGAAGGAAATCATGTAGCAATGGGACTGATCCAACTGTTATTTACAACGATCATCATGGTAATCAACCAGAAGTTCTTTATCAGCGGATTTAAGAGTTTATTCCATAAAGCACCGAACATGGATACTCTGGTAGCGTTAGGTTCAGCCGCTTCTTATGGATACAGTGTGTATATTCTATTTGCCATGACGGACGCACAGATGCATCAAAACATGGATGCAGTCATGAAATATATGCATGAATTCTATTTTGAATCTGCTGCTATGATCTTAACACTGATCACAGTTGGAAAGATGTTAGAAGCAAGATCAAAAGGTAAAACAACAGATGCCTTAAAGAGCCTTATGAAACTGGCACCAAAGACAGCGGTTGTGATCCGAAATGGACAGGAAATGGAAGTCGCGATCGAACAGGTAAATCAAGGAGATATTTTTGTTGTAAAACCAGGAGAGAATATACCAGTAGATGGTATTATCATTGAAGGAAATAGTGCGTTAAATGAATCTGCCTTAACAGGAGAAAGTATCCCAGTGGATAAAAAAGAAGGTGATGCTGTATCCGCCGCAACATTAAATACATCTGGTTATTTAAAATGTGAGGCAACAAGAGTCGGTGAAGATACAACACTTTCACAGATCATTCAGATGGTCAGTGATGCAGCTGCGACTAAAGCACCGATCGCAAAAGTTGCAGATAAAGTATCAGGGGTTTTTGTTCCAACTGTTATCTGTATCGCACTTGCTACGATCGCTATCTGGCTGCTTGTAGGACAGAGTTTTGGATTTGCACTTGCAAGAGGTATTTCTGTCTTAGTCATCAGCTGCCCTTGTGCTTTAGGACTTGCGACACCTGTAGCGATCATGGTCGGAAACGGAATGGGTGCCAAACATGGAATTATGTTTAAGACAGCCGTGTCCTTAGAAGAAACAGGAAAGACACAGATTGTTGCCCTAGATAAGACAGGAACGATCACAAGTGGTAAACCACAAGTTACAGATATGGTACCTGTAGATGGTATCAGTGAAAAGGAATTACTCTCTATGGCCTATGCTTTAGAGAAAAAAAGTGAGCATCCTCTTGCACATGCGATCTTACAGAAAGCAGAAGAAACACAGATTAATGACAATTTTGAGATTAAAGACTTCCAGGCAGTTGCTGGAAATGGACTTTCAGGAAAGATTGAGAACGAAATGATCTATGGTGGTAACCAGAGATTTATTGAAAAATATGCAATGATCTCAGCATCTATGATCAAGAAATCAGAAGAACTGGCGAATCATGGAAAAACACCATTATTCTTTGCATGTGGTAATCAGCTGATCGGTATTATTGCCGTTGCAGACGTGATCAAAGAAGACAGCCCACAGGCAGTGAAAGAACTTCAAAATATGGGAATCCGTGTTGTTATGCTGACTGGAGATAATGAACATACTGCCAAAGCTATTGGTGAACAGGCAGGCGTTGATCAGGTAATTGCAGGAGTCTTGCCAGAAGGGAAAGAAAGTGTTATCCGTGACTTAAAAGAAAAAGGAAAAGTTGCAATGGTCGGTGATGGAATCAATGATGCACCGGCACTTACAAGAGCGGATATGGGGATTGCAATTGGAGCAGGTACCGATATCGCAATCGATGCAGCGGATGTTGTCTTAATGAAGAGCCGTCTGAGCGATGTACCAGCAGCAATCCGTTTAAGTCGTGCAACACTTAAGAATATTCACGAAAACTTATTCTGGGCATTTATCTATAACATTATCGGAATTCCATTAGCCGCAGGTGCATGGTATATGTTACTTGGATGGAAACTAAATCCGATGTTTGGTGCAGCGGCAATGAGTTTATCAAGTTTCTGTGTTGTTACCAATGCATTAAGATTAAACTTCTTTAAAATGCATGATGCCAGCAAGGATAAGAAAATTAAAAATAGTGTAGTACTTGAAAATATTCAAGTTCAAAATACAACAAAACAGGAGGAAATAACAATGAAGAAAACAATGAAAATCGAAGGAATGATGTGTGGACACTGCGAAGCTACTGTAAAGAAAGCTTTAGAGTCAATTGATGGTGTTACAGAAGCAGTGGTAAGCCATGAAAGTGGAACAGCTGTTGTTTCTATGACAACTGAAATTTCAGACAAAGTTTTAACACAGACCGTTGAAGACAAAGATTACAAAGTAACAGGAATTGAATAAAAAGCAAAGATTGTTATAAATTATTCTAAGATATTTGATAAGATATCTCGTAAAAATCAATATTGTTATAAAAAATAGTGTAGTATTTGCATAAATCATGTGGATTTTACGCTATTTTTTATTTAAAATTAAAGGATAATTGAGAAAAATTATCAAAAGTGTGATACAATATGTCTGGTTAGAAATATCTAATCAATTATAACAATTAAAGATAAAGGATATGAAACTATGACACTAAAAGAATTAAAAGTCGGTAAAAGTGCAGTGATCAAAAGTGTTGGTAGCCATGGTGCACTAAGACAGCATTTTCTTGACATGGGAATGATCCCAGGTGTTGAAATCACAGTTATAAAACTTGCACCAATGGGGGATCCCATGGAAGTGCAGATTCATGGATATGAACTGACACTTCGTTTAGAAGAAGCCGACCAGATTGAAATTGATCCAATTGTGAAAAGAAGCAGAAGTCATAAAGGTGCAGAATATATGAAAACCTCTGAACACCCTGGTCTGGGCGAAGAGGGAAAATATCATTCTAAAGAAGATGAACATCCACTTCCAGATGGAACACCATTAACTTATGCTTTAGTTGGAAATCAAAACTGTGGAAAAACAACGTTATTTAATCAGTTAACTGGAGCTAATCAACATGTTGGGAACTTTCCAGGTGTTACAGTCGATCGAAAAGATGGATCGATCAAAGGACATCCAGAAACGAATGTAACAGATCTTCCGGGAATTTATTCCATGTCGCCTTACAGCAATGAAGAGATTGTTTCCAGAAATTTTGTATTAGAAAATAAACCAAAGGCAATCATTAATATTTTGGATGCAACAAATATTGAGCGTAATTTATATCTTACTATGCAATTATTGGAAATGGATATACCAATGGTTGTGGCTTTAAATATGATGGATGAAGTGCTTGGAAACCAAGGATCAATTAATGTAAACGAAATGGAATCCTTGCTTGGTGTTCCAGTTATTCCGATTTCAGCAGCAAAGAACGAAGGAGTCGATGAAGTTGTAAAACATGCACTTCATATTGCAAAATATCAGGAAAAACCATTAAGACAAGATTTTTGTGATAAAGAAGATCATGATGGTGCTGTACATCGCTGTATTCATGCCGTAATTCATTTGATTGAAGATCATGCAGAAAAAGCACAGATACCGGTTCGTTTTGCAGCGACAAAAGCGATTGAAGGGGATCATCTGATCTTAGAACAATTAAAACTTGATCAAAATGAAATGGAAATGTTGGATCATATCGTCAAACAAATGGAAACAGAACGTGACTTGGATCGAAGTGCAGCAATTGCAGATATGCGATTTGATTTTATTGAACGTTTATGTGAGCAGACGGTTGTGAAACCAAAAGAAAGTAAAGAACGAATCCGAAGTGAAAAGATTGATCGTATTTTAACAGGAAAATATACAGCGATTCCTTGTTTTATAGGAATCATGGTTTTGGTATTTTATTTGACATTTAATGTGATCGGTGCCTGGCTTCAAGGAATCCTGGAATTAGGAATTGATAAGCTTTCAGGACTTACGGATCAGGCATTAACTGCAGCTCATGTCAACCATGCGATTCATAGTCTGATCATTGATGGAATTTTCACTGGAGTAGGAAGTGTACTAAGCTTTTTGCCAATCATTGTAACATTATTTTTCTTCTTATCATTGATGGAAGATAGCGGATACATAGCAAGAGTTGCATTTGTTATGGATAAAATGCTTCGAAAGATTGGATTATCTGGACGAAGTATTGTTCCAATGCTGATTGGTTTTGGATGTACCGTTCCAGCGGTTATGGCAACAAGAACTTTAACGAGCGAACGAGATCGTAAGATGACGATTCTTTTGACACCATTTATGAGTTGTACTGCAAAACTTCCGATATATTCTTTCTTTGTCAGTGCATTTTTCCCAAAACGTGGGGGATTTATTATGGCTGGATTATATTTATTAGGAATCGTAATCGGCATTTTGATTGCATTTTTATATAATGGGACTTTATTTAAAGGAGAACCAGTACCTTTTGTTATGGAATTACCAAATTACAGACTTCCAGGAGCGAAGAACGTAGTACAGTTATTATGGGAAAAAGCAAAAGATTTCTTACAGAAAGCGTTTTCCGTGATCTTAGTTGCAACAATTGTGGTATGGTTTTTACAAAGATTTGATCTACAGTTAAATATGGTAGAAGATTCTGCTCATAGTATTTTAGCAATAGTAGCTGGATTCATAGCTCCTTTATTATCACCATTAGGATTAGGAGACTGGAGAATTGTAACGTCCTTGATCAGTGGATTTATGGCAAAGGAGAGCGTTGTTTCAACATTAGGGGTTTTATTTAATGGAAATATCACAGCCGCGATCACGCCGTTGGCAGCAAGTTCTTTATTAGTATTTAGTTTACTGTATTCTCCATGTGTTGCAGCAATTGCATCTGTTAAACGTGAATTAGGGACAAGATGGGCGGTTGGTCTTGCATTGTGGCAATGTATCATCGCATGGATTGCAGCATTGATCATAAGATTAATTGGAGTAGCAATTGGATTTATGTAAAATAAGTAATATTTTGAAACTGATTTAAAAGAATCCAAATAGATAAAAAATATCGAGAGAAGCCGGTAAAATGCCGGCTTCTTAATTCTTTATTCCAATCTATAATTTAAATTGGTATTTTGCGTATAGATTAATCTTTGGAAATATACCTATTCTTTCTATCTTTTAATCACTAATTTCTATAAAAAATTAAGGGAACATCTAAATTGATTTTTAAATGTTCCCTTAATTAAATTCAAATTGTAAAATTAAAAACTTATGTGCTTCTTTTTCTTTAATAAATTTGCACCAGTTACGATCAGCATGATTCCTGATGTAAGACCAACACAAATGGATAAGATTCCAAGAACAATGTTTCCAGCTCCAGTACGTTTCATAGTTAAATAGATTTTTTCCATGTCCATGGCAATTTGACCTCCGTTTGATTGTTTCATTGATTGTTTCATTATGTTAATATTTATAATATCTGATATTTTTTACTATATCATTATTTTTGATATTTCGTCAAATATTGGCTTCTTAAATACCAACACTTGTTATGATTTTATAATAATAATTCTCTTACCATTTTACCATCAAATGTTACGCTGGATACGTGATGAACTTCAATCTGATATAATGCATTCGCTGCAATATGTTCTGCCGCCTGCTCAAGATCTCTGATTCCTGTTGTTTCTGAATACAGTTCAATTACAGTATCCAAGGCTTCATCTGTCATGATACATTCATCTTCTTTAAGTCCCATACGTTTTAAAATCTTTGGGAGTGCAAATCTCGAGAAAATAGCCTTCTTCTCTTCTGGTGTATAATCAGGAATATCAATGACTGCAAAACGTGACATCAAAGGTGCACTGATCTGATCTTTTTCATTTGCGGTAGCAATTGGATAAACACCAACAGTTGGGATCATACATTCCATATAATTGTCTGTAAATCCAAGATTGTCAAGTAAAGTTAATAATACATCGGCTGGGTTTCCATTTCCTTTTCCTGAATTTGCTTTATCAAGCTCATTGATAATGAATACAAGATTTGATTCTCCAGCCATGGAAAATGCATCCATAATGATTCCAGGTTTCGCATTTGCATATATTCTGGAGCTTCCAGTGAGCTGTTCTGGATCATTGATAGAACTCATATCAAGGGTTGTCCATGGAAGCTTTAAAATTCTGGCTACAGCGTATGCAATCTGTGATTTTCCTGTTCCAGCAGGACCAACTAATAATAATCCATATGCTGGTAATGTATGTGTACGATTGATCTGAATGATCGTTTCAATGATTCTTTGTTTCACACGCTCCATACCATAAAGTTCTTCATCCAGAATCTTTCTGGCTTCATCTGGATCAATTGCTTTAAAATAATCACTCTTCCACTGAATATTCATCATGATTGATAATGCACGCTGAGCATGTCTTCTTTCTTCTTGTGATACTTCATGGGAACGTGCAACAGCAAGGTTTCTTCTGGCCCATAATCGGATGTTATCTGGCAAAGTACGGCCTGCACATGTCATAAAATCGGTAATACTTTGAATACTTGTAAGTTTCATATCATCACCCATTTCATCTTGATTTTCATCAGACGGTTTATCCTCAGGTGCATCACTTTGGAATAAACGTTCGATCATAAACTGAAGGAACCCATCTTCCGCTGATAACTTTGTACCACCTCCAAAAGCTATTTCACGAATCTTATATACACAATAGCCTTTAGATGTGTTTTCTCCTGATAGACGAACATGAATATGATTTTCTCCAAGCCATTTGATCAAACTTACGAATCGTGCATCAATTCGTAAGATATCAGAAATGATCGTCCCATCTTCTTCTTCAAATTCAAAGGCAGTTTGTTTGTCCTGATTTGAAAAAAAACCACAGGAATGATGCGCCCAGTCTTTTCGTTTGTTTGAAAGAATTAAGATTGGACATTTAATTGTTGCATGATCTTCGTTAGAAGAAAAAGTTGTATAAGTACAAACGGCTTCTTCTTGTTTCCCGGTTGTATCGTTACTAAAATCAAATACTGGCATAATAAGTTACTCCTATTGTTTATTATCTCTTTGGTATTATATAAATATATCTTAATGCAATTTTACCAAAAATTGATTGTTTTAACCATAATAAATATGAAATTTTATGGTTAAAGCATATTAAATTATGCTGTTCATATGTTTTACTTCAATCTCGTACTTTATTTATACGGTTATTTCTTTTTTAATATTTTTAAAATAATAAAGTGCAGAGATACATATGATGACGGACAGTAATGATCCACATGGTGCGGCAAAACCCATTGGATAAAGGGTGTTAGCAAAATATTTTGAAGCCAAAAATGCACCTGGAATTCGGATCAGCACAATGGACAATACATTATGTAAAAATGAAATTCCTGATTTACCGTAAGCACAGAAATAACCACTGAAACTAAAATGAATTCCTGCAATCATACAATCCCATATGTAACTTCTGATATATTGACTTCCCATCTTGATAACAAACACATCATTTGTAAAAATTCCAACAACTGGATTAGAGATAAACTGCATACAAACAGCGACAACTAGTCCAAAACTTACAGCAATCATTGTTGCATACTGTAATGTTTTATAAGCACGATCATCCTTTCCAGCTCCGATATTTTGTGCAGAAATTGCAGATACACAAGACAGCATAGAGGATGGAACGAGAAATACAAAACTAATGATCTTCTCAACAATTCCAACAGCGGCAGCATCATTTAAACCTCTTTGGTTTGCAATGATCGTTATGATAATAAAGGATATTTGGATAAATCCATCCTGAAGTGAAATAGGAATTCCAATCTGTAAAATATTCTTTAAAGTTCGAGCCTGTGGTTTCAAATCCTCTTTGTGAACAGAAATACCTGTGTTCTTTTTTAATATTGCTAATAAAGCGATAACAACGCTGATCGTTTGTGCAAGAGTTGTTCCAAGTGCTGCTCCAGAAGCACCAAGGTGGAATATGCCAATAAAGATATAGTCTAATATAATATTAAAAAAACATGCAACCGCAATAAAATACATCGGACTTTTGGAATCTCCAAGGCCTCTGAAAATAGAACTTATGATATTATATGCTGTAATTAAAGGGATTCCTGCAAAACAGATCATAAGATAAGCTCTCGTTCCTGCAACAGCTTGTGTTGGTGTAGACATAATATCTACGATTGGATTTACAAAAAACAATAAAATACATGTTAAAACTATGGAAATACCTAAAAATAAAGTAATCGTATTTCCGATGATCTTTGATGTTTCTTTTTTTAACTTTGCTCCGACTGATTTACCAATCATAACGGTTGTACCCATTGCAATTCCAACAATCATAACGGTGATCATATGCATTACCTGACTACCAATAGAGACAGCTGTTGTCCCAGAAACAGAATCAAACTGTCCAATAATAAATAAATCTGCCATTCCATATAGTGTCTGTAAAAAATACGATAAAAAATATGGAAGTGAAAATCTTAAAATATTTCTTCCAATACTTCCATGTGTTAAGTCTCGTTCCATAAAAAATCTCCTGTTTATTTTTATTTACTCATTTTATAGTATCATAAACTAACAAAAATAAAAAGCATTCAGTTCCTGCTTATAATACAGGGCGTGAATGCTTTTTGGATAAAATCCAGATATTATTCAGTTTCTTCTTCTGGAAGCAGATTCTTCATACTTCGAAGTCCGATACATAATGTTGATGTGTTATGTAACAATGCAGATGTTGTTGGCTGTAAGATTCCTAAAACACCAGCACCAATAAGTCCTGCGTTAAATCCAACAATAAAGCGGTAATTATTGTGAATACGATGCATCAAACTATTACTGATATGTTTTAATGCTACTAAACCATGTAAATGATCAGCTTCAATCGTTACATCAGCAATCTCTCGTGCAATTTCAGCTCCATCACTGATCGCAACTCCAACATTTGCTGCAGATAGTGCCGGAGAATCATTGATTCCATCACCGATCATGATAACTTTTCTTCCCGCAGCTTTTTCAGCTTCAACAAATGCAGCTTTTTCTTCCGGAAGTACTTCGGCATGATATTCATCTACACCAACTTTTTCTGCGATAACTCTTGCTGTTCGTTCACTATCTCCTGTCATCATGACAACCTTGGAAATACCAGCTTCTTTTAAAGCCTTAATGACATCTTTTGCTTCTTCACGCAGTGGGTCTTCAATGCAGATCACACCTGCAAGCTTATGTTCAATTGCCATATACAGATGAGAACAATCTTCTGGAAGACTGTTAAATAATTCTTGTTTTCCCTCTGGAATCGTACATTGTTCATCCTCAAATACAAAATGATAACTTCCGATTACGACTTTCTTATCTTCGATCATAGAAGAAATTCCATGAGCTACAATATATTCAACTTTTGAATGCAACTCTTCATGCACAAGATTACGATCTTTGGCTGCCTGAACAACAGCTTTGGCCATAGAATGAGGAAAATGTTCTTCTAAGCATGCAGCAATTCTTAATAATTCCTGACATTTCATACCATTAAATGAAACAATATCTAAAACTGTTGGCTCTGCTTTTGTTAAAGTACCTGTTTTATCAAATACGATTGTCTGAGCTTCTGCCATTGCCTCTAAGTATTTCCCACCTTTGACAACAATATTATGATCATTTGCCTCCTTGATTGCTGATAAAACGGAAATTGGCATTGCCAGTTTTAAGGCACATGAAAAGTCAACCATCAATACAGATAATGCTTTTGTTGCATTTCTTGTAAGCAAATATGTGAGGGCAGTTCCAACTAATGTATAAGGAACCAGACGATCTGCAAGATGTTCTGCCTTACTTTCTAAAGATGATTTTAATTTCTCAGATTCTTCGATCATTGTAACGATCTTATCAAATTTACCTGATCCGTTAGCTTCTTTAACACAGACTTTTAAGTCTCCTTCTTCAAGAACTGTTCCTGCATAAACATATCCATCTATTGTTTTACGGACAGGAATAGATTCTCCAGTTAAAGATGCCTGATTGACCATAGCTTCTCCTTCAATGATAACACCATCAAAAGGAATCATATTTCCCATCTGAACATGAACAATATCATTTGTCTGAATTTCATTAGAAGATACTAAAACTTCATGATCGCCATCGACTTTCCATACTTTCCCAACATTTAATGACATACTCTTGGCAAGATCATCGACAGATTTCTTATGTGTCCACTCTTCAAGAATTTCACCGATTCCAAGTAAGAACATGATAGAGGATGCGGTATTGATATCCCTTCTTAGCATAGATACACCAATCGCAGTACCATCAAGCACTGGAACTTCAATTTTTCCTTGTGCAAGTGTATGTATTCCTTCATATATGTATTTTACAGATTTGACAGCTGTGATACCGGCTCTTAATGGATATGGGAAAAACAATTTACTTCCATAATGGAAGAGTACCTTACTTGTAATCTTATCCCAATAAGACTGGTTTAGCTGTCTGCTCTGACTTTCTTGATAATTATCTGGAACAGTAATGATTCCATGGTAAAATTTTTTTAAAGTGTTAAGAATCTTTTCACGATCTGTATTATAACAGATCACGATATCGTTCGTGCGGTCATAGATTTTGACAGATGTGACAAAATCTTTTGTTGTCAGATAATATTGAAGTTCATCTGCCTGATCAGTACTCATCGTTCGCTGACAGTTATGAATACGAATTCTGCCACGGATCTCATGTTTGATCGTAAATTTCATATAAACTCCTTCTTCTTTGAAAACACCTGCAGAAAATAAACTGCAGGTGTTTGTATTAAATATTTTTTCTTATTCTTCTACTTCTTTAAAAGCATCTTCGGAAACTTCTTCTGTTGCTTCTTCATCATCATCAGCTTCAGCGTAAGCTTCCATTTCTTCTTCTGCAGCAGCTCTGTCTTCATTAATCTGCTTTGCTTCTTCATAAATATCTTCTGCATTTTCCTGAACTGTTGTTACTGTATCCATAACACATTCTTTTGCACGAAGAACGGCAGCTGTTGCATTTGTATATAATTTTTTAGCATCTTTACTTGATAATGCTTTAATACCTGCTGTACCAAATAAAACTCCTGCTGCAAAAAATCCTGTCTTTTTGCTCTTTACTACTGATAAAACTTTTGTTAAATCCATGTCTGTATCCTCCTGTAATATTTATATAATTTATCATTAACTTTTTGTATCCAAAAGGAATGATTTTAAATGTTATTCCTTTGGTAACTTTGTACATTATAAAACATCAAATATCAGTTACTCAAGGCTAATTGCAGTGAAAAAATGAGAAAAATTATCAATAAGTAATTTGTTTATTTTATTCACCTTCTGTTGTATTGGAACTATTAAAGATATTTCCAGAATCTCCTTTGGAACGATTATAATCGTATTTTGATGGATATCCGCAAGTTTCTGCAGCATCTGCAGCACCATAATTCTGCGCGAAATCTTGGCGTTTTCCTTTATTAAACATAAAGTATTTTAATGCTTCCTGATTAGCTTTAAAGTTTACAAAAAATACAAAACCACAAGGAGGATAATGTCCAACAACGGCTGTCTTATAAGTATTCTCAATTGGCACACGAAGCTGATCAATCTCTGTAGTTCCCATAGTGGCTACGGAAAAAATAAGTTTCTTAATATAAGTAGAATCCATATCTGTAGATACATCGCCTAATGCATCAATAGCAATAGTTACAAGATCCGCAGGATTATGCTTTAACATTTTCTGGAAAGTTGCCTGCATAACAGCACGTTGTCTTCCAGTTCTCCCGAATTCTTCATCTCCATATTTTTTAGAATATACATGACGGACTCTTGCATAGCCCAATGCCTGACATCCATTTAATGTCTGCTTACCAGGTTTTACATTACGATATTTCTTCTTGGAAATATAGTTGGTTGTATTAAGATATTCTGCTTCTCTTTTTTCAAGAGTCATTTCAATACCGCCAATGCGATTGATAACTTTCTCAAAAGCAGAAAGATCCACAACACAGAATTTATCAATTTTAATATTAAAGTTTTGGGCAAGTGTCTGATATAGAAGTTCTTCTCCACCAAATGCATAAGCTGCGTTTAATTTGTTTCTTCCGTGTCCCGGAATCTCAACATACATATCACGGAGAAATGATGTTAATTTTAATTCTTTTGTCTTAAAATTGATCGTTGCAACCATCATGCTGTCAGATCTTCCATGATCACCATCTTCAGATCCCTGAGCTCCATTATCAGAGCCGACCAACAAAATATTAACAACGTCTTTATCAAATGTCAGATCTTCTTTATTTTTAATCTTAACCTTATCCATGGATTGCTTTTTTGGAGTAACTGCAGCTTCTAATCTGGCATCGTAAAATCCAAGCATACCGCCTACTACAATCGCAAAAATCAAAAAAACGCTTGTAAGTGCTGTAAATTTTTTAGAAAACATTATAAAATACCCTCCTTATTTTCTCTCTCCGTATTTTATCATATATTTTTACAATATCAAATAATTAAAATTTATTTTTTTACTCCTTAAGAAAATCTTTTGATTATCCATATCAATTTGTTATGAATATGATGTAAAAAATGTATTTTACGCACAATTATGTTCATGTTATGATAAAAATATCCTAAATAAAGGTAACTAGTTTACACTTTTATATTGTTCTAAAAAATCTCCAAAGATGAAATTTATTCTATCTTTGGAGATTTTTTATTTTATAGGATGGTTGTTTCACTTAAAAATTTCAAAAATTCTTTAGCGGCAATGCTTTGAGGATATTCTGTATCATAAATCAAAGTAATATTTCGTTCTGGAAATGTTTCTTGCACATGAATCTCAAAGATTTCTTCCGAATCAAGATCATCAATAGCAAATTCCGGTGGGATAAATCCGATTCCAAGATTATGCCGAACTGCTGGCAAGATCATATCTGTTGTTGCAAGTTCAATATCTGGTTCAAATTTTAAGCCATTTTTCTCGAAATACTGATTTAGGAATTTCCTTGTGATTGCTTCGGATGTAAGGCTGATCCATGGATATTTTGAGAGTTGATTAATAGATAATTGTTTTCCTTTTAATTCGCTGTAACGTTTTCCACTAATTAAAATATCATGATATTCTCTTAATATTTGTTTTTTTAGAGGTTTTTCTATATGAAATGGTGCAGATACAACTGCAAAATCAACATTTCCCTCTTTGACAATATGAATAGATTTCTTTGTGCTATTATTTAAAATCTTAAAATGGACATTAGGATATCTTGCATTAAAAGATTCCATTGCCTGAAATAAATAGCAATGTAAGGCTGTTTCTGTAGCACTGATATAAATTGTTCCATTATCAAGGCTTAACATATCGCTTAAATTACTTTCTGCCTTAAAAAACTGAGAACAACCTGCAGCAATATATTCATAAAATACTTCACCTTCTGGAGTAAGTTTCATTCCTGTTTTACTTCTCTCAAATAGACGGCAGCCAAGATTCTTCTCAAGATTGTGAATCGTTCTTGTTACCGATGGTTGGCTTGTGTGCATTGCAGAAGCTGCTTTTGTAAGATTTTCGTATTTCGCTACATAATAAAAGATTCGATAATGTTCAAAATTTGAGTTCATATTTTTGTTTAATTCCTTCTATATATCGTATATAAAATATTTTATCTTTTAGAAAGTTGCCAAAAAGCTACTGCACTGGCAGCTGCAACATTCAGAGAGTCTACACCATGTGCCATCGGGATTTTGGCTGTATAATCACATAATGATATCGTGGCATCATTTAAACCATCACCTTCTGTTCCAAGTACAACAGCCAATTTATCTTCGGATATCAATTTTTGATTGTCAATACTTACAGAACGATCTGTTAAAGCCATCGCAACTGTTTTATATCCAAGTTCCTTTAATTGTCTGATACCATTTTCCGGCCATGAAACTGTGTGATCAACAAAAGTCCATGGAATTTGAAATACAGTACCCATACTTACCCGGACAGATCTGCGGTACAACGGATCAGAACATCCTTTCGTAAGCAGTATGGCATCCATATTTAATGCTGCTGCACTGCGAAAAATTGCCCCGACATTCGTTGGATTCATAACATTCTCCAAAATAACGATACGATTTGTATTTTTACATACATCAGTAAGAGAAGGCAGTTTCTTTCGATGCATAGCACAAAGCATTCCTCTTGCCATGACAAATCCTGTCAGTTTTTTCAATACATCATAGCTGGCGGTATAAGCAGGAATATCTGGGTACTGCTCTAAAATATGTTTCGTCTGAGTCTTAACATGACGTTCTTCTACAAGAAATGAGATTGGTTCATATCCTTCATCAAAGGCTGTCTGTATTACTCGTGGACTTTCAGCAATAAAAATACCTTCTTTGGGTTCATAAAAATGCAACAGTTGTCCTTCAGACCGACGAGCATAAATATCTAATTGTGGGTCATCAAAATCAGTAATCGGTATGATCGACATCTTATTTTACCTCCAGTTTTTCATTATAGATAGTCGCATGACAGCCAGAAATCTTTTTACTATGATACATGGCAGAATCAGCATTGCGATACAACTGATCAAAAGTTAATGCTTCGTCTTCTCTTGAAAAAGCACCACCAAGTCTTAAAACAATAATATCCATATCAACCTGCTGTAATTCATTAATCTGTTCATCTAGTTTATCATATTCTAATGCAGATCGCAGTGCTTTGTTAATAATTAATTCATATTTAATAATTTGTTCCATAGGCTGCGTACCAGTTCCTTTTTATAATTCATTTTTTTATTATATCTTATTTTTTTACTTAAATCTACCAAATACTTACGATTTATGATATAATAACCCCTCAATCACAAGTAAGATTAAAGGAGAAATCATTATGGATAACCAGAATGTACTGGCTGTTGTTGCCGGAGAAAAAATCACACAGAAAGACGTTGATGCATTAATCGCTGCTCTGCCAAAAGAACAGCAAGCTTATGCTTCAAATGAACATTTCAGAAATCAGTGTTTAGAACAGATCATCACGGTTCATTTATTCGCTAAATTAGGTGAAGAAATGCAACTGGAAGAAACAGATGCTTTCCAAGATAATCTGGCACATGCAAAGAGAGAGATTCTTGCACAGATGGCTGTTGGAGAAGCAATGAAGGATATTGCTGTTACTGAGGAAGAGACAAAAGAATATTATAAAGCAAATGAAAATCAGTTTATGGCTGGAGAAACAGTTCATGCAAAACATATTCTTGTAGATGAAGAAGACAAATGTCAGGAAATTCTTGAGAAGATTGTTGCTGAGGAAATTACATTTGAAGATGCTGCAAAAGAATTCTCAACATGTCCATCCAAACAGCAGGGAGGAGATCTTGGTGCTTTCACAAGAGGACAGATGGTCAAAGAATTTGAAGATGCCGCTTTCGCTGCAGAGATTGGACATATTGTAGGACCTGTCAAGACTCAGTTTGGATACCACCTCATTAAGGTTGAAGATAAAAAAGATGCACAGGCTTCTGTTTACGAAGATGTTGCAGATACAATCAAGAATATTATTCTTCAGCAAAAACGCAACGACGTATATGGAAATAAAGTTGCCGAATTAAAAGAAAAATATGTAACAAAATAAATTTCTATATAATTAAAAAAGATGCATTCCGTAAACATTTTTAGGAATGCATCTTTTTTATGATTCTTTATTGATAGCCGAGGTCTTCATCGTATTTTTTTATTTCTTCAGCCAAAGCTTCTCTATGCCCGGATAAGGCTGCAAATGGAGCAAATTGTGCTGCACGATCTTTGATCGGCATAGGTGGATGTTTTTTGGAAACTGGGCGTTTCATATCAAGCATATCTTCATATTTATTCATGCTTTATGTCCTCCAATTTGATCGTTGCGTTCTTTCGCTGTTGCACCTTTTTCTAAGCTGATTCCTCTCATGATCGCATTTTTACCAAATCGCTTCTTGATCTCAAGTTCAGCTTTTTGAAGATTTTTTTCTCGGATATCATCTCTTTTTATATCAACTTTCTCTTGACCTTCATTTTCTGCTTGAAGAAGATCAAACATGGATATCTGTTGATACTGCTTTTTTTCTTCTGCTTTTGTATTTGAAATGATATGATTTGCTGTCACATAAAGTTTACGGATACTTAAAACCGGATCAACGATCTCATCATATAAACTTAGTCCAGCTTTCATGATCTTTTTGCCAGATGCACTCCATTCTTCAAGATTTCTTGTTCCATGTGCATGCTTTGGAATTTTTCTTCCATACATATCTGTAGAAATTTCACCTTTATAATTGCTCTTAAGATTTTCTGTATCATATTCAACTGTTAACACAATCTGATCGGTCATAACCATTTTTTCAAAAAGATCAAGGACTAGTTCGTTGATCATCTCTTTTAAAACCAGTTTGGCTTTCTCACAGGAATATGCACAAGAAAGAACCTGACCGCTTCCAATACTTTTAGTTTCTGGTTCATAAGATTTGATATCCTTCATCGTACATGGTTCATATCCCCAGGCATGGTCGATTAATAGTTCTGCATTGATTCCAAATGTCCGATATAAAAGATCTTCATTATAAAATGAAGTATCTTCTCCAATAGAACATCTGGCAATATCCCCCATTGTAAAAATCCCTATCTGATTTAACTTCTTTTGATAACCTTTCCCAACTCTCCAAAAATCCGTAAGCGGTTGATGATCCCATAACTGTTCACGATAAGAGTGTTCATCAAGGCTTGCAATACGCACACCATTCTGATCTGGCATTGTATGCTTGGCAACAATATCCATTGCGATCTTACAAAGATAAAGATTTGTCCCGATTCCTGCAGTTGCAGTGATTCCTGTTTCTTTAAGAATAGCCTTGATCATTTTCATAGCAAGTTCTTTTGCACTCAATTGATATAATTTGAGGTAATCTGTTGCATCAATGAAAACTTCATCGATAGAATATGGGTGAATATCATCTGGTGCTATATATTTTAAATAACACCTGAAAATCTTTCTACTCATAGAAATATAATGAGCCATTCTTGGCGGTGCAACAATATAAGTTATTTCCTTTTTGGGATCTGTATCTAATTCAGGTTTATTATAAGATTCTCCATCAAAATCTCCGTAAATCCGGCTTTTTCGATCAGCATTTGCCATCTTTACCTTTTGTATAACTTCAAACAGCCTCGCCCGCCCTGAAATTCCATAAGACTTCAAAGAAGGTGAGACTGCCAGGCAGATAGTCTTACTCGTTCTTGACTCATCTGCTACAACCAGATTTGTTGTCAATGGATCCAGTCCTCGTTCTACACATTCAACCGAAGCGTAAAATGATTTTAGATCAATGGCAATATATGTTCTGGATTTGTTCATATGTTTATTCTACACCATAGTGTGTTAATAAAGCCTTTTCAGCTTCTGCACTCCATAATCCGTTATGCTTGTCACAAATATCAGCAAGATCGTTAAAGAATGGATCATCTTTTGCAAGACTTCTTAAATCAGAAATTGCTGTCATTGGCATATTGATATGAAGGTATGTCAATTTCTTTCCACCTGGAATGTCTGGAAGATTTTTTGTTGTATCAACGATAGAATCAATTCCTCCAACATGAGTGATCATTACTGCAGGTTTGATTTCTTTTCTTGCTGCACGATCAATAGCTTCCTTCATATCATCAATATTTCCACCAGTACTTCCAAGAATCTTTGTTGCGTTATAATGACAGTCATATAAATTCACATCAGCTGAGAATTTGGAATCTGTAGGACCTGCAAATAAATTCATACATCCATCATAAGCTAAGATTTTATTTCCAAGTTCAGCAACTCCTCTGACTGGTACATAAACAAAGACATCATCAAAACCTTTACCATCAACAGATAAAGCTTTTAATTCTTCTACCTGATCATTCATCTTAGCTGTATTAACATAGATTAATTCCACGCCTTTTTCTTTAGCTTCTTCTACGGAAATAACCTGATTTGCTCTTTCTAATTTGGCATCATCGATATCTGTAACGATCACTTTCGCTGGTTTATTCTCAATAGCTAATGCATAACTTACGGCACCTAATCCCATTGGACCACATCCACCAAGAATTGCGATGCTTCCTCCTTTTTTAGTTCCCATTACATGTTCATAACGGTCTTTCACATGATAATTTGTCTTATATCCACAAATAACGCAGCACATTGGTTCTGCAACAGAAGATTCAAAATAAGAATCGCCATCATGTGTCCATAAACATCCGACTTCAATAATATCATTTGGGAAAATACAATAAGTTGCAGCACCACCACACTGTGTATAAGAATATCCCGGAGATTCAGCCTGTCCCGGAATTGCTGGCTGCTGTGCAAACTTCTGACCTGGTTTGAATTTATCCTGCCATTTCTTACCGACTTTTACGATATCTCCGGCAAATTCATGGCCAATGATAACTGGATGTTCTGCGACATCTGCTGGAACTCGCTTATGGTTTGCTCCTTGTTTTACCATCTTCCAGGTTGACATGCAAATGGAATCACTCATTACCTTCACAAGGATCTCATCATCCTTGATCTCTGGAAGTTCAAATTCCTCCAGGCGAATATCGTCTTTTGCATATAATCTTACACCTTTGACTTTCATATGCTACCTCCTAAAATATAAAATCCATATAAATTTATTCTAGCACAAAGAATAAAGGTCTGCAAAAATTTTCATTTATAATAAGGATCGTCAATCAATCCAACAATTCCATTTTTATTTTTCTCCAGACAATATATCTGCAACAAAGCCACAACCATACCAGCAGTTCCGAATTCAAAATTAGGTTCTTTATGTTTAAAATCGATATGAAGATGATCGATTTCTAATCCACCATCCTTATGATCGATCACATGATTTAAAATATGATTCGTTGCTTTTACAATAATTTCATTTAGTTTGGAGGATAATTCTTTATAGGTATTGCAACAATCCAGCAGATATAAGATATTTCCGCCATCAAAAAAGACAGGACTGTTATTACTCCAGTAAATTTCTTCATTGTCTTCTGTAGAAGTATCTAAATAATGATCAAGGATCTCCATTGCTCCTGCTTTTGCATTCTCGTCCTGGTAAAGACGATACACTTCATTTAAGATTAATCCAATTCCACCGACTCTACTATAAAATTTTTGCCGCAAGAACCGCTGCTGCTGATCCGTTCTCTTCCAAATGAATTCTCAAGTTCTGGATTACTTGTCATTCCCGTTTTGATCGCACCAGGACATACAATATTACTTCGGATAATTAATATTTTTTATGACTGGCTATTGATTATACCTATAATATTTACTTTGTATAATAGAAAAATTATATAAAATATCTTGTAAACTACTTATCAATAAAAAAACAGAACAAATCCATTTAACTATAAAAGGAATTGTCCTATTCATGTTTTAATATTATTTTTTAAATTCGTCTTCCTGATATTTATCAACAATATGATTAAACATCATGCGGACCGCAGGTGCCATAAAATTTGGATTCATCGTTGCTAGTCCAATGATTCGGCTTGCATGTGGTTTGATCGAGTAACTGTCTACCTTATATGGAATATCTGTCATCACAAGTTTTGGCATCAGACAGATTCCAAAACCTTTCTCAACAAGTGCGATCGTTGATAAATCGTCCACCACATGATAATTTGACTGTACCTGCAGAGAATTCTCTTTTAAAAAATTCTGGATATCTGCATCGGTACTGTCTCGTTGTGTTACGAACTGATGGTGCTTCATTTCTTCGATATTGATATAACTTGTACTTTTATCTTCTTTTACGCCACTTGGTAATACGCATAATAATTCATCACGATATAATGGCTCGATTGGAATATCCTTTGCACTTGATACGGATAAAAATCCAAGGTCAACGACTCCATTTTTGAGCCAGTAAGCTACATCATCATATGTTCCCTGAAAAACTTCAATTTCAATTTCTGTATATTCTTTCTTAAAAGAATGTAGGATCTCTGGAAGCCAGCTGGTACATACACTGGAGAATACTCCAATTTTTACTTTTCCTTGTTTTAATCCGTTTAATTCTGCGATTTCCTGCTTTAAGCTTTCATCACAGTTTAATACAGCATTTACATATGGTAATAGTTGTTCTCCATAATTTGTCAGATTGACACCTGCTTTGCTTCTTGTCAACACTGAAAATCCTAATTCATTTTCCATCGAAGAGATGGCATGGCTGATTGCAGATGGCGTTAAACCTAGAATGTCTGCTGCTTTATGGAAACTTCCCACATCTGCGATTGTTTTGAATACCTGGTAGGTTAAAAGGGTCATAAATAAAACTTCCTTACTCTTATTATTTTATCTATCACATTTATATAACAGATTTCCCCAACGTCTGTCAACCTCTTTTTGGAATTTTTCTTTTAATCCAAAGGAAATATTGTCATAAATATTCAAATGCAGAAAAAATGCATATTTTTGAAATACCGTATTGATCTTTCGTTCATTTGGTGGAAGATCAGTAATATCAGTTCCTTGAAAAAAGATCTGTCCTTCACTTGGTTTTTCAAATCCTGCTAACATTCGCAAAATGGTTGTTTTTTCTCCATATATGAATTCCTCCTGACATTTTCATATTAAAAAATAAATCCAGCGATCAGATAAAAAATTGCAGATATTACTCCTGAAATCAATACATATGGAAGAGAACTTTCATATTGATCATAAATAGTGACTCTGTTTGCACGTGCTGACACAATTCCAAGATCAGAAACTACACACGCATTTGCACCAAATAATCCGGCAGATATGATCGCTCCGATACAGAGTGGTACGTTCGCACCTAGCCTTGTTAAAACAACGATCATAACAGGAAGTTCTATCTGATACAGAGTATAATTTAAACTATATAAAAATTCAGTGAAGCTGAAGAATACAAATAAAACAAATGGAATCAGGCGAATGATCGGAATCATATTGCATACATTTTGAACGAATCCTTCTATTCCCATGGTATACATAACTTCCTGCATGGCATAGCCGATCATTAAAATGATGACCATATCAACCATATCGATAAACCCATCAACTACACATTGCACATATTCACTAATAGTCATAATTCCTTGTAAAATATAAAGAACTGCAGTAACGATCAATGTAATTCCAAAAGCCAGGAAGCAGTTTAAGCCGGTAGCGATCAATGCAACCGCGATCGTGATCATTGGAATGATCAAATTTAGAACACTGATATGTTGTTTTCTTGGATCTGTTTCATCAAAATCATTTTCCTCCTCAGATCCGTCAGTTAGTTCTCCTAGCTGTTTCCCCTGATCTGACATTTCATATGCTTTTTTCATATGACCAATCTTTGGCAGCAGTCCAAATGCAAATAAGAGTGCTACAATGCAAGCAATAATAGCATAAAACATAAATGGAACAGATTTCATAAAAAGACTGGTTGCAGCAGCTTTGTTGGCTACATTCTTGGCATCAGCAATCTGAAAAATGATAAAATATCCCCAGGCTCCAACTGGAAGCATTGCAGATACACAAATACTTAGAGTTCTTATTACATATGCAAGTGCAAGTCTTGGCTTTTTGATCTTATCAATCAATGGAGAGAATGCCGCCCCCGCTGTAAATGCAGATACATAATCATCAATTGACATGATTCCTGCATAAATACCTGACGTTGCAAGAATCATTTTTTCATTTTCCCCAAATTTACTCGTTACAAATTCAGTAAAAGCTTTGGTTGCTCCACTTCTCTTCATTGCGATGATCAATCCACCACAAAGGAAGAAAGACATATACATTTCAATATTTTCTTCATCTGCCAGAACAACTTTACAATCGCGAAAAAATGCTATGATACTTCCAAATTTATACCATAAAATGTACATTGAAAATGTTCCCATCAAAAGACTTTGCATCACATCTTTTGTTACGAGTGCATAAATGAAAAGTCCTGCCATTGGTACAAGTATCCATATAGATTCTTTTGAAACACTGTGTGGTATAAAAAATAAAATAATATTAAATAAGATCCAGAAAATCCATAGCTTTACCATTTTTGGATCAATTCTTTTTGGATTCATATAATGAAAGATTCTCCATAGGATTGATTTTTCTTTCATAAGCATCCTCCTTTCTTCCTTTTAAAACATATGATGATCCCATACTTTTAGCTGTTGTCCAATGCCTTTTTCTTTTGCATTTAGATATATTTCATGTCCCCAGGCAACATCTTCGATCGGCATACCTTCGATTTTCGATTTTTTAGGAAATTGCAACATAATTCCATGATATCAACACACTTGGCGGCATCAAGGACCCCTGCTTCTATTTCTTCCATAATGATAACCTCCTTCCATTATAGCTATTTCTCATAGTTATACAAATTTTCAAACAGATTTTTAAAATCGGATGCATCCATCTCATCTATTTTACTGATCACTGGTACTCCATCATAAGAATCATCTAGCCATCCACCCCAGGTTCTTACGATCTTAGCATCAGCGAGAAGTGGAATGCGTCTGCAGTACCTAACATGATATCAAACATATGTGGCTGCATTTCTGTTACTAATGCTTCTTCAAAATATCTTGTCATCAGAATATCGATTCCTACAGTCCTTGTAATGTAACGACTTTCACATCCAGCAGCTACAATGACTGTTTCAGCTTCAAATACTTCTCCACAAAATAAAAAAAGAAGCCCTTGCATACTTTCCTATGCATAGGACCTCTTTGTCTTTACAACTAATTTAAACTCTTATATTATACTAGTGTCAAGATGTAATTTATATTTATTTTTACGAAAAATTCACAAAAATCTGATCATTTTAAAGAAAAACAACGCATATCAATCCACATACGACTGATCTTTTTGTTTGTCTGATCTCCGAAATATGCCATAACGGCACTTCTTTTCATTACATCTTTTGTCGGATACTGGGCATATAACTGTCCTTCTGACATTTCTTTGCTTGTTTTCATCACATAGTTATAATTGTCTCCATTTTGCTTGAAGAAATAATTAAGATCATAGTCAACACTCTTCTTATCATCGCTTCCATACATATATTTGATATAATTATAGATTGTCTGATCTTTTCCACCAGCGATCACAGATGTATATCCGACATAGTACATATTTCTTACAACATTATCTGGTCTTGAGATATAGTTTACAAATGCCTGTGCTGCCTGCTGCTTTTCCTTATCTTTTCCAATACCATCCTTTAACATACACCATCCATCAAACCACAGATTGGTACTAGCTTTTGGAACTGCATAACGAAGTTTGATTCCTTCTTCTTCCACCTGCTGCATAGAATAAACACCATCTCCAGACCACTGAAGATTGGCGACAACTTTTCCGCTGACAAGATCTGATTTCCCACTGTCTGTCTCGAAAGAATAAACGTTATCTTTCATTTTTGATAAAATCTCTCCAGCACTTTGAATGCTTTGATCTGAAGTATCATTTAACAATGCAGATAACTTTTTCTGGTAATCTGCCTGTTTTTGGAATTCATCTGTTAAGATCTGTTTTTGTGTCTGCATTCCTCGAACAGCAAAATAACAATCTCTGACGCTGTCTTTTGCTGTTACCTTTTTATGATATTTTTGATTTAGTAATAAGCCCCAGTCTTCGGCATCTTTTCTAGAAACATATTTTGGATTATATACATAGCCCAGTGTTCCCCACATATAACCAGCTGTGTAATCTCCCACAGATTGTCCGTGATATCTTAACTGATCTAATGATTTCTTTATATATGGTGATACTCCTTTTGCATAATAATTTTCACTGTTTGAAATATCCCAGAAGTCATCAGAATATTTTAATATTTTTTTCTCTGCCAAAAGCTTCATGATCATATATTCGGATGGACAGATCAGATCATATGTATCACCGATCGTTAACTGATTATACATATCTTCATTGGTTCCAAAACTTGAATATTCGACTTTTACTTTTTTATGATATGTTTTCTCATACCAGTTTTCAAAATCTTTGATCATAGTATTTCTGCCGATGATCTTTTTCCCATTTTCCAGTTTGATTTCTTCATCGTCATCCCAGTCCCCTTCATCAAGATATTCTTCCCAATTTGCGATTCTTAAAACAATCTCTTCATTGTTTGAGCTGTTGTTTTTTGAACCACAAGAACATAATGTAAGCGGAAGGATGATCACAAGTAAGATGGAAAAAAGAATAGAAAATGCTTTATATTTCATGATCATGCTCCTTTCTCCCCGTATGGTTCATACCGATCACAATAAAAATCACAACCAAAAAGATGATCGTTGATAATGCCCATAGTGCGGTTTTCACATCGGTCTGTGCTCCTTTTGTAGCATTGACAACATAGGTACTGATCGTGTCAAACATCGATGGTTTTGTATAAGTTGTGATAAAATAATCATCCAACGTTAATGTAATTGACATCATGAATCCAGATACGATTCCAGAAGTTAATTGTGGAAGTACAACCTTTCTTAATGCTCCAAACGGGGAACATCCAAGATCTAATGCCGCTTCATATAACTGTGGATCCATCTGTTTTAGACGAGGGATCACAGACAGATATACAAAGGGGCTACAAAGAGATACCAGCCCGAGCACAAGCGGAATATAACTGGCTTTATCCATCTTAAAAAAGACGATCAATAAAACGCAAATAGAAAAACCAGTAACGACATCTGCATTAACAACAGGAATCTGATTCATCAAATGGATCGGTTTCTTAAGCTTATTTGAAGAATAAAATGCCCCGATTGCTCCAAGAGTTCCAAGGATCGTTGAAATAACCGCAACGACCAAGGCTAAAAGGATCGTTCCAAAGATCATTGTCCTTAAATCCTCAGAATGAAACAGATAAATATAATTTTTCAAAGTAAAACTTCCAGATTTTCCAATGATCGCGGAATCCATAAAACTATAAACTGCCAAGATCAAGATTGGCAGATACATGAGTAATAAGAAGATTCCAAGGAAAATACCCTGTATCGTTTTTTTAGTCATAAGCATTTTCCTCCTTATCTGAAAATTCGCCAGTTAACATACTTAAAAATAAGATTAAGATCAAAAGGATCATAGAAATCACAGATCCGTTATTCCAATCATACATATTAAAGTAACTTCCAACAAGACTTCCCATGATGTAGGTACTGTTATACATCATATCAAGTACAACATAATTTGTCATTGCAGGAAGAAATACCATCGTAATTCCACTGATGATCCCTGGAATGGATAACGGAAGGATCACTCTTGTAAATACGCGATGATGTTTTGCCCCAAGATCTAATGCTGCCTCAATGTAACTATGATCGATCTTGGCGATCGTATTATAAATTGGCAAGATCATAAAAGGCAGAAAATCATAAGTCATTCCGATCACTGTATTTAAAAATGGATGGAAAGCAAGATTTCCTTCGATCATTGTTAAGATCTCTTTTAATGCAGTAATACGAAGGGTAAAATTGATCCACATTGGCATTACAAATAACATCAATAATACATTTCCGCGTTTAAAATCTCCTTTTGCAAGAATATATGCCACAGGATATGCGATCAATAAACATACAACGGTTGTTACGATCGCAATCATTGCGCTGTAGATCAGGGTTCCAATTGCCTTACTGTCTGTAAAAAACAGAACAAAATTGTCCATAGAAAATTGTCCAGTTCCATTGGTAAATGCATAATATAATAAAATAAGCACAGGGAAAACAACAACAATTGTCAAAAACAATAAGTATGGAATTCCAAGAATACTTTTTAGTCTGTCATTTTTCATTTACTTTCCTCCGAAACTCTTTGAAATTCCATCGCATCATCCGGAATTACGACACTTACGAAATCTCCGATATTCCATAAATCTTCATCATCAACAGAATACTCTACTTTATTTTCACTCACAATGCGATAATTATAATGATCACCCTTGTAGATAATAGAGATGATATTTCCCTGAAAATATCCTTCTTCTGGATCATCACTAAGATTGGCAAGTTTGGATGGGAAGAACATTTTTACCTTTTCTCCCTCTAAATGAACTTTATGCCCATCTTGATCTACGATATGACCATGTTCCAATCTGCACCCATCAAAAAGTTTTTCAACCGGAACTGGGATACTTCCATCCATAAATTTCAAATAACCATCTTTTTCCATCACACCGACATAATGATTTACTTTCGTATCTTTTGGCATTGTATGAATCGTTCCAGGTGTGAAATCGATTCCTACTTTTGTTCCTGGTTTGATCTCGTGTAAAATATGTGCTTCAATCTCATTTTTATCAGATTGTACAGCTACTTCATAAAATTTGCCACAAAACAGGCAGGAAATAACCTCACCACTAAATTTTCCATCTTCTGGAGATGATAAAATAACATCTTCCGGGCGGATTATGACATCAACTCTGGTACCGGCTTCATATTCATCTTCACATGGAAAATTATGATGTGCAAAATGAACAGTATCGTCTGATTTCTTTACTCCATCAAAAATGTTACTCTCTCCGATAAAGTCCGCAACAAAAGCATTCTGTGGCTTATTATAGATTTCCTCTGGTGTTCCAACTTGCTGGATCTGTCCTTTTGACATGACAACGATCTTATCTGACATCATCAATGCCTCTTCTTGATCATGTGTGACAAAGATAAACGTAATACCTAATTCTTTATGCATATTTTTTAACTCGATCTGCATTTCCTGACGCATCTTGTAATCTAGGGCACTTAATGGTTCATCTAATAATAAGATCTTTGGCTCATTGACAATTGCTCTTGCAATGGCAATTCTTTGCTGCTGCCCACCAGACAAGCTGTCGATCTTTCGCTTTTCAAAACCTTCCAGATCAACGACTTCTAGTACTCGTTTTACTTTCTTTTTAATCTCATCTTTTGGAATTTTCTTTTCTTTTAACCCGAATGCAATATTGTCATAAATATTTAAATGTGGGAAAAGAGCGTATTTTTGGAAGACAGTATTAAATTTTCTCTCATTTGGTGGTAGAATGCTGATATCTTTTCCATGAAACAGGATTTCACCATCCGTTGGTGTCTCAAATCCCGCCAACATTCTTAAAATTGTTGTTTTTCCACATCCAGAAGGACCTAGAAATGTTACAAACTCTCCCTCATTGATCGTAAGATTAAAATCATAAATGACCGGCACATTGTTTGTATAACATTTTTTTATATGTTTTAATTCTATGATCGGCTGTTTTTTATTCATTAATTTTTTGTTCCTTTCTATTTTTGTCATGAATATCTCAAAAGAAAAACAGCATCCTAAAAGTCTGGGTGCTGCAAAAGTTTTATTTTCTTTTTTGTAGTAAATTCTATCTTTTATAAAAATGGTTCTTTTGTTCTTCTGTGTACATTGATCTCATCTATGATCGCATTACTTCTATGACTTAAAATAAAATAAATAATATCCGCAATGTCCTCTGGTGCGATCATATCGTTTGCATCTGGTGGAAGATCAGGTCTTGCCTGTCGCACCATATCTGTTAAAACTCCGCCCGGATTGATCAGATGCACACGAATTCCATCATTGCTTACTTCTTTTGCCAATGCTTTTGTCATACCAGCCAAAGCATGTTTGCTTGATGCGTAAACACTTTGATCCATATAACCTTTATATGCAACTACAGATCCAATATTAATAATTGTTGCACTTTCAGATTTACGAAGGATTGGTAAAGAACTTTGACACATAAAAAATGGTCCTTTAGCATTAATACTCATGATCTGATCATATTCTTCTTCTGTTACTTCTTCAAATCTCTTATTCATCGTTACACCTGCATTGTTGATCAGATAATCAAACTGCAAATTATGGTCAAACAATGTTTTTATTTCTTCTTTGTGACTAATATCAACTGAAAAACATTTAATATCAACTTTATCACATAGCTTCTTTGTTTCTTCTAATTTATTAAGATTTCGTCCAATCAAAATCAAATTAATGCCATGGTTCGCTAATTTCTGTGCAGTTGCACGACCGATTCCAGAACCTGCACCAGTGATCAATGCTGTTTTTTTGCTCATATTGATTCCTCCTGTGTGATCTATGCTTTTTGCTTTCTATAATTTTAACATATCAACAAGATGTACTCAATCAAAAAGATTTATAAGCCACGATTATATACATAATTCATCACTTTTGGGATTCGTCATTTATTGTTCCTTTCTATTTTTTAATAACCATTTGACCGCTTTGGAAAGTCTTTTTTCGGAATCAGCAAAATGCCCACCGCTATTAAATTCTAAAATTGTTTTCTTTACCTTTGGATCATTTTGCAAAATTTGTTCTTGTTTTCTCGTCCGATCTCCAACTCTTGCCATAACCTGATTCTTTGTTTTTTCTTCTTTTCCTCCAAGACTTATGTAGATATAACATTCATGCTTTATCCGATGATGTGACACATATTGATCCCATTGTTCGAACCATAAAGAACCTGAGCAGCTTGCAATTGCTGAGAAGATATCTGTTTCATATGCTGTCCATAAAGCAAACAATCCTGCAAGGGAATATCCGATCAGATAAATTTCTCTGTCTGCTCCATAAGCTGTTTTTAATTCTGGAATCAGGTCGTTCGTCAACCACTGTAAAGTCTTTAAACCATTTCCCTTAAAATCTTCATCCCCAAAGGCAGCAGGTGCTTTCCATGGGGAAAAATCCCCATTCCAGTCTTCTACCTGAAATGCACATAAAAGAAAATCCTGATCATTGACTGTCTCCATCAGACATTCCCACATATGTGCTATCTCATTTCCACGATGTGGATACATTCCCCATAGGATGATCGGACCATCGGAGCCATTTTGATCTATATAACATGTTTTGTGTTTTATCTGTAATTTCTGCATAAATACATTGATCTCCATAAATTTTCAACTTTTTGTTGGATGAATTTTACAAAATATTTTTTTGATATTATCACATACTAAGAAACGAGGAGGTTTCGATGCATGAAGGATAAGAAAAAGAAACAAGAACTTACAAACGAAGAAATTGACGAAAATATCTTCGAAATGTGTAATATCTGCTCTACTACGGACTGTACCGGATTGATCCAGGTTGTTCCAAGAACAGAAGCCGACCTTGAATCTTATGAAAAATTGTATCCGTTCCGTCCACCGTTTTTACCTTGCGATGATGATTAAGTCGTCATCCATTTTCTTCTGCGACAAGATCTTATGGCCAGTTATGACTGTAAGGTCTTGTTTTATTTTCCTCAATTCTTTTCGAATAATTCTTCTTTTATTTTACCAAATATATCGAAAGAATAAAACTACCTTTTTGATGCAAACTATTTTTAAATCATAATAGAAAGGCTGATACCCAAATGAATAAAAAAATCTTAAAACTAGGAATTCTGACTGTAGCAGGTGCTGCCATTGTTGCAATGAAAAAGTCAAAGAAAGAAAAGCTTGTATATTCTTCCCCTCAAACAAAAGTGAAAAAATCGGATTACAAAAACACAGAATTAAATAAACAGAAGAAAAATAGCAAAGGAATTTATTACTCCAGTGGAAATTATGAAGCGTTTGCCAGGCCAAAGAAACCAAAAGATATAGAGAAAAAATCTGCCTATCTTGTAGGAAGTGGTCTTGCCTCTCTTGCTGCTGCCTGTTTTCTGATTCGTGATGCGCAAATGTCAGGAGATCATATTCATATCTTAGAGGCATCCAATATTGCAGGCGGTGCCTGTGATGGAGTCGCTGATCCTGATCGTGGGTATATTATGCGCGGTGGTCGTGAGATGGAAGATCATTTCGAATGTCTGTGGGATTTATTTCATAGTATTCCATCTCTGGAACATCCAGAGAACTCTGTGTTAGATGAATTTTACTGGCTGAACAAAGAAGATCCAAATTATTCCTTGTGCCGTGCAACAAATCATCGAGGAAAACCCTCTGAGAACTTTGGTAAATTCAATATCGATGCCAAAGGTCGAAAGCAAATCATGAAGTTATTCTTTACTGCGAATGAAAAGTTATATGATAAAACAATCGAGGATGTCTTTGACGAACACGTTTTTGATTCGGATTTCTGGTTATACTGGCGGACAATGTTTGCTTTTGAAAACTGGCACAGTGCTTTGGAACTGAAATTATACCTACAGCGGTTTATCCATCATATTGGTGGATTGCCTGATTTTTCAGCTTTAAAATTTACACGGTATAATCAGTATGAGTCTTTGATCTTGCCAATGATCGAATATCTGAAACAAAATGGTGTTATCTTTCATTTCCATACACAAGTTACGAACGTGATCTTTTCATTTGAAAATGATCAAAAGGTTGCAATAAGTATCATTCTCTACCATCTTTTTTATTCCGCGAACTTGTCCTTCAATACGGCTCAATCTATTTATTAAATCCTTATACTCTTTATCAGGGCGTTCTTTTGACTTATAAGAACAACAATGTTCTATATGATTTTCCATAAAAACCTCCTTTCTATGCGATATTATATACCTTGGTGGGGTATTAGTCAACAGAAAGATAGTAAATGAAAAAATTTTTTATTTAGAGATATTTTTATCAATTTTTTAGTTATTAGAGTATGTAGAAATTAATAAAAAAGATTTTATAAAAGGTCAATAAGTTATGGAGCATATAAGCGTAATTTGGCATAACTTGGCACATATTTTCATCTTTTGGTGTAAAAATGGAGTAAATTCAACTATACTTATTTATAAACATAATTTTTTCCTAGCTTGTTCAATTGCTTTTAGTGCCTCTTCTTGATCAGCTTCCGTTGCATGGTTGTATATTTCCATTGTGATTTCTATAGAAGCGTGTCCCATCCATTTTTGAAGAATTTTAATATCAAGTCGTTCTTTATAAAATAATTTGCAAAAATTTGAACATCCAGTATGTCTTAGCACGTGACAAGTTAGATGTGGCAATGATATAGGATCTCGTCCTTCTTTTTTGGCTAATGCTGCTTCTTTTCTATTATATGCCTTAATAAGACGAGAAAAGTATTTGTCAACGTTTGGAACGGTATATGGTCGGCCTGATCTTGTAGTAAAAACAAAATCAGAATAGGAACCAACCTGAATAGTAGGTTGTCTATTTAATGATATTTGTTGTTTACGCTGGTAAAGAAAAGCTTTTTTTGCACGTTGCGTTAATGGTATGACTCGATTTCCAGCTTTAGTTTTTACTTTTGATGCAATAAATTGGTATTTCCCTTCATAGCGTGTATATAATACCTGATGATCAACTGTAATAGTATTATTTATAAAATCAATATTACTCCACGTTAATCCAAACATTTCACTTGCTCTTAGCATTGTTTCCAAAAAACATATAATCAGTGGATAATATATGTAATAAGTTCCATCATTTTTTACAAAATTAAGTAACAAATTTTCTTGTTCTTTGGTATATGGTTGTCTTTCAGGCACATTTGCAGGGTAAAGCCTCATAACATTTTGTGTTGGATTAAATCTTATCCAATGATTTTCAAGAGCTAAATCAAAGCAACCATGTATAATTCTATGAACATTTTCTAAAAAAGAATTTGTCAAATCTTCCGTTATTTCATTATAAAATAAAATAACATCTGTTTTTGTTACATCTTTAATATACATTTCGCCAAACCATGAATCTTTAATATGACATCGGTAAACAGATAGATAAGACTCTCTGGTTGTGAAATGCAAATTCTTTTTTAAATCAATATAGAGTTTTGTCATAGACGCAACGGTCTTATTGCCACTCACGGTGTCGATTTCTTCAATAATATCTTGTGTTATTTGCAGTTCTTTCTGACGTAACTCAGGGAGGGTTTTTGCATAAATAGTTATTCTGTTATCCTTTTTTTCAGGAGAGTTTACAGAACGGCCTCTTATTTTGGGAACATACCGATACATATATGTCCCATTAGATCTTTCTGATTCACCAGTTCTTAATACTTTTCCCTTACTATCTTTACGGTTTTTCTTTTTTGTTTTAGTCATTTTCTGCCTTCCTTTCAAAAAAAGAAAGGAGCTTAATACTATAAATGGATTATAGCATGAAATAAGCTCCTTCCAATATTCTTTTTGTAAATTGTGTGCTCTCTATTTATAAGTAGAGAATATTGTGTGTCATTATATAAATGATGTATGTTTTAAATACTCTTCTAAAGATTTTCGCTTAATTAGACATTTATTCCCAACAAATAATGCAAATTTACATTTAGGATTATTAGACATTTCTCGTAATTTTTTTTCCCCAATGTTGAAGTATACAGCAGCCTCTTGGATTGTAAGATTTGCTTTTTCCCAAATTGGAATTTGTATTTTTTCTTTTTGTTTTTCTCCTTTTTCTGTATTTTTCTTTTCCAATTTAATCAATCCTCCCTACTTCCATCATAATATATACCTAATCCAACTATGGTATTATTATCCAAATAAATAGTTACATTTTGCTGTGTGATATCTAAATCTGATTTTGGATCAGCATATTGCAGTACAGAAATGCTTTGGGAATCATCTTTCGTAACTGGAGTCTCATAATATTCCTTTAATTTATCATAAGACATTCCAGTTTTGATTTTCTGAATTGTAACACAAGAATCTTTAGCGTCCTGTTGTGTAGATATACCATAAACCATTGCTTTATCTTTTCCATTATTCATAGAGTCTTTTTCATCTTTTGTACAATTCAGCCATAAAACCTGTTCATTTTGTAGCATGATTTTTTTATCTTTAGCTTCTTTCACTTTGTTTCCAAGTGTCTTGATCAGATCATTGTATTTAATTGGTACTTCAATTTCTGTACCATCAATTTCGATAACATGCTCCCACAGGCAGTCCAGATTCCATTCCCTTTCTTCTGATGATTGAAGTGTTTTTCGTGATTCTTTTCTTTCCTGCTTTATTAATTTTTGTTCAGCAATTTCCTCTTGATGTTTTGTATAAGAAGAATATGCCATCATCAGGAAACCTACTACGATCAGTAAAAAGATAGCACAACCAATCGTTGCAAAAACTTGTTTTCGCATATAATTCCTCCTTTTTATTATAAATGTTGCTGCCACTTGGCAGTTCTCGACTACACGAGCAATATCGATAAAATTCTTATTTTTACGCAGTCTGCTTATTTGACCATTGACAATGATTCTGTTTTATAGACTTCTAAAGCCCGACAATAATGTTTCACGTAATATGTTTAACATCGACGACAATGATTCATTCTGTATCTTATTTAAAATAAGAATACAGGATACTGTATGAGATGAACGTATTGACAATTCCTAAAAGTAAGATAATGTCTGCAGCAATACTAGATATGATTAAAATTCTTGAAATATTGTGTATTTTACCGTTAATCGGACAATTTTCTAAGATATTTACCATAATAGCTACTGCCGATATCATAATATCCATCATCAATAATCTTGTGTAAATATCCATCATTATTTCACCTTAACAATACAGAAATTTACGATCTGCTTCATTTTCTCTATTAACAATCTCAAATCCATCCGCCATTTTCTTTACAACCAGCCATTCTTTCGGATTAAGATTATTTTTTAACATAAGTTCTTTTTGATTTCTTGTTGGAACTTTACCGTGTTTCACTAAAATAGTCCTCCCTATAATTTACAAATTAATTTATATAGTTACATTTTTAGCTGTTATCTAACAGCTCTCGTTTCAACGAGCATATTCGCTAATTTGCTTATTTTTACACAATCCATGAAACAGATAATCATTAATAGTTATCTGTTTTTATAAACTTCTGAAACTAAACTCCACTATACATGAAAGTGTCTCTTATTTTATAACAACTATAGATTTGAAAAAATGCTGTCCACAGACACCGAACAATGATATACCGATAATCAACCTTTAGTTAACCAAAACCTCTTTGATGATATCTAATTTAGTTTATTCATTAATTGATAAGCATAACCAACTACCGCTCCGGCCCATTCATTTCCGACACAATAATGTTTATTTACATCAGCAACGGAAGTTCCTTCGTAATAGCTGCCTCCAGGGGTTAAGTATCGTTCGTGCAATGTCTCAGCGGTGGCTAATAATCCTTCTTCTTTGCTTGGCTTATTGATGCCCTTTGCACTATCTGAGTAAACTCCATATCCAGTTAAATTATTATCTTCTCTGGCACGCCGGCTTGTTCCCCAGGCACTTTCATGTGCAGCAATTCCCATTAAAAAGACTGCATTTACATGATGAATTCTTTCTGCTTTAACAAAAGCTTCTGCTTCTGGATATAATTGCGTTCCAGACAACATCTTTTTAGCATCATCAACTGTAATATTGCTAATAGAATTTACGTTTTTCGGATCAAAAAATCTGGTTTTCTTTTCCTCTTTGATCTGTTTCTTTAATTTTTGAATTTCTTGATCCTTATTTTTAATTCCTATCTGCATATTCTGCGTTGGAGCAATATATTTGCCTTTTAAATATATATTAAGGTCAATGGTATCATCCTCGTTTAACAGGTCTTCAAAATTAAGATCTCTTACGCCAAAGACGTACTCAGAGGCAATTTTACGTAGTTGATCGTCATGAAATGTATTAGCTAAACTGAATAATCTATTTCTTAATGCATCGTCTTCCTCTGAAATCTTAGTAAGAGGTGTAATCTTTTGTCCTCGCAGTTTCATAGTTGCTTCACGCTCTGTAGGATATTGCTGATAAAATCGCTGCAGTACTTCTTTTTTATTATTTTCTTTTTTGATCTCTTTTCGGATATTTTTTTGTTCTTTCTGCAACTTTTTAATTTTTGATTGCATTTTTACAATCTTCTTTTGTACAGTATCACAACCTTTTTTCTTTACAGCCCGTTTAGGCATCGGAATTGTTGATTTTTTATTTTCCTTTTTTTTAGATTTTTCTTTTTGTTTACTTTTCTTTTTCCCATCTTTTTTAGTATTTTTCTTTTTTGTTTTCTTATCTTTTTTAACTATTTTTTTCTTATGATGAGTTGTTTCTTTTTTTTCTGCCGTAGTCGGCTTCGTTTCTGTTGTTGTAACTTCTGTCGCAGCAGTTGTTGGTTCTGACACCTCATCTGCATGTACAGGAGTGATCGTTGCCATCATAAGTGTAACAAGTAAAAAACTGACTACTTTTCTTCTCAATTTATCATCACCGACTTTCTTCATTGCCATATTTATAACTTTCATTTTCATGCAAAAAACTGATCAATAGACAAAATACAAAAACATAAATTAATATTATGGTAACAACAGTTATTATTGATCAGCTTTTTCAGTTTTTTTCTGCCACCTGGCAGATTCTATTTATATAGATCTATTCGATAAGTTCTTATTTTGACACACCATGTAATCTGCTTTTGACCATTTGGAATCATTTGCTTTTACATGGTTCCAAAACATTAGATTTCAACCCATAAGGGATATATTGACATTTGGAATCATTTGCTTTTACATGGTTCCAAAACAATATGCACTCCTTTCTCCGTTTCCGTCATCATTTGGAATCATTTGCTTTACATTTTTACATGGATTCAAATCCACATTGACAACATAATTTAAGCATTTCACTATAAATTACTCCTTTACTTGAAAAACATCACTAATAAAATGGGAGATAATTCCCTCTTCAATACATCCAAATTTGGCTATATATTTCGGTGCCATTAAAAATAATCGTTCTTTTGCCCGTGTTATTGCCACATAGAAGCATCTCAACTCTTCGTTATCTTCTACTGTTCCAATCTGATCTTTATCTGTAGATGGAAACATTGTATCTACGCAGTTCATAACAAAAACAGAGTGAAACTCTAAGCCTTTTGCGGAATGAATTGTAGATATAACCATTCGATCTTCCTCTTCCTCTTTCTGAGGACTGGCTTCAAGCATTATTTCTTCCAGAAATGTCACTGGAGAATCATATCCATCTGCCATTTCAATCAGTGTATCAAAGTCGCGGACCGCTTGTTTATTTGCTCTAGCAAGCTCCCTACGTTTCTTCTCCGATGTTTTCATCAGCATTAATGTGATGTCCATTAAACGTGAATAAAATGATTTAATGCTTTGCAATTCGATCTGAAAATCTTGATCATTAAGCTTTTCAATAAAACTCTTTAAATTTTCAAGATCCGGCTGAAATTTTCTTTTTATGTATTTGTGTTGAACAAGTCCCTCTAATCCAAGAGTTTTACATGTTGCTGCGATATTTCTGGCATAAACATTTCCAATACCATCAAATAACTTTAATAGTCGAAACCATGCAATTTCATCATGTGGATTTATCTGACATCGCAAAAAGCATAAGAAGTTTTTGATATGATCATAATCAAAAAACTTCATTCCACCATATTTGTCATATGGGATTTTCATTTTATTTAAAAGTGCTTCTAGTCTTACAGAATGATAAGAACTTCTTTCAAGAACACAAATTTCATGATACGGAATCTCTTCTTCATCATGTAATGCCATAATCTTATTTAAAATATAAGAAGCTTCTTCGCCCTCGTCCTCTGATCGAACTAGCAATGGCTGAATATTGGCCACATGAGTTGCGACAAGCTTCTTAAAAAAACCTTCCAGTGAATGTTTTTTCATAACAATATTGGATAAATCCATGATCTCTTGATTGCTGCGATAATTCTGTGTTAAGTAAACAACTTTACATCCGGACATCTTTTGTGGGAAATTAATGATATTTTCTACCATACTTCCTCTAAATCCATAGATGCATTGGTAATCATCACCTACCACTGCTAAGTTACGATTCTTTTCACGTAACATAAAAATAATCTTTTCCTGTAAATAATTAGAATCCTGATATTCGTCGATCATAATATACTGATAAATATCAGCTAATTTATTCTTTATAGAAGGGTTTCTTTTCAATACAGATATAAAATTGATTAGCAAATCATCATAATCCATCATGTTGTTTTGTTTTTTGTATGATTGATAATCCGCTAAGATTTTCTTTATATCTGGAATGAATCTTTCGATTTCCATATACTTCCATTTACCGAGCATATCAAACAAAGTATCCTCTAATGACTGATTCGTATTTAAGGCTTTGCTATGTGCTGATACCAGTTGAGATGATCTTGGAAAATCTTTTACTTTATCCATACCGTGTTCTGTTTCGATGATCGATATGATATCTGCACAATCTCCCGGATCAATAATTGTATAATCTGATTGAATTCCAATCAGTTGTGAATATTTGCGAAGCATCTTTGCACAGAATGAATGATATGTACATGCAGTAATTTGACTACATCGTTCATCAAGCATATCTGCTGCCCTTTGCTTCATTTCATTTGCTGCTTTATTTGTAAAGGTCAATAATAAGATATTATTGGGTGACACGCCTTTTTCAATCAGATATGCCACACGATATACCATACAACGAGTTTTGCCAGTTCCGGCACCGGCAAGGATTAGGACTGGTCCTTCTGTCGTTGTAACAGCTTCATATTGACTCTTATTTAATTCTTTTCTGTAATCTATTTCCATTTATTGTTATTCCTTATCATTGTTAATACTTAATAAATAGTTTTTGTGATATACAATCGGTAACGTATAAGATTTATAATAAGAATCCATAAAATTATCTTCTTCAAATACAAACCTGATATTTTAAGAGTAAATTTTACTTCTTCCAATTTATCTTTTAAGTCATCAATATGTATTTGTACTTCTAAGATTGTTGCATTTTGCAATGCATCCATTTTCTCAAAAACAGAGATAGAACCATTATCCACCTCTTCATCATAAAATAAAACATAATAAAAATATGCTTCTTATTTTTACTGCCCTCGGCAGTTCCTGTTTCCTACACAGGTTTGTTTGATAAGTTTCTTATTTTCACGCATTGTATAGAATCTATTTGACCCCTTAGAATCATTTAATTTTACACTATTCTAAAACATATATTGTAAATAATTTAACAGTCATTTACCCTTAGAATCATTCAATTTTATACTATTCTAAAACCCGTTGACTATCCAATTCTTTTTCGACTATCCATTGGAATCATTCAATTTTATTTTCGTAATTTTAATTCTTTTTATTAAAGCTGATCAATGTATATGGTTGAAGAAATATTGAAATAGATAAATATGTAAAGCATCGATCAGCTTGATTTCTGCATCTTGCAGATTTCGCCGGAGCAAATTATTTCGATAAATTCTTATTTTTACACGCCATGCAATTACTTTGACCATTTGCAATCATTTGATTTTACATAGTTCCAAAACACAGACAATTTTTCAAATTTTCTCTCTGCCCATTTGCAATCATTTGATTTTACATAGTTCCAAAACTAAGCTGTGAAGTAAGGTACGCTACGATCACATTTGCAATCATTTCTCAAAATAACATTAATCTTCAATCCAAGGGGCACAGTCAGAATCGCCTAACTTAGACTTAGAATCCTCTGAATTATCTTCCTGAACATTTTTTTCTTCTGTATTAACAGTCTCCTGATCTTTTAGTGGAATCTCTCTTGCAACGGATAAGAAATCTTCTAATGAACATTCATAACGTCTTTCTTTTTCAATCGTATCAAGAATCATTAATTTGTGTCCGCATTTTTCAGATTCCTCTTTGATAATGTCACGGCTTAATCGTCCGGCTTTTTCAATGCGTCGAACTTCATGAACCTCTAATTTTTCTAAATATCCGAGGATATATTCTTTAAATTTAATCGTTCTTGTAATCTTCATGTGAATTTCTCGCTTTCTTAATCTACAATCACTGGAACAAAATCATCTATAGTCTGCCATTTCCAATGTCCATCTTCATAAATCAGAAATTTTGTCAGATATTCATCCCCGACAGCATATACGGTATATTCTTGCCCAGTTTCTTTATTTTTTACTTGAAACATCTATTTTCTCCATTAATCATATAAGGTAATATATGATTAGAAATATTATCAAATTGGTGCGTAAAACCCCGGCCGACGAAGTCGCTTGGGGTTCATGACATTTTCTGCAATTACTGCCTCTAGCAGTTCTCGTCTAAACGAGTTTATTCGATAATTTCTTATTTTCACGTACTGTATAAATAATTTGAACCATAAGACATGTCATGTTTTATACAGTTTCAAAACAGTGTTCTGTTCCAGTCGTTGCCAATTCTCCCATATGCCATGTTTTACACAGTTCAAAATATGCACCTGTAATTCTTTTAGCCATAAGACATATCATGTTCTACGCAGTTCCAAAGCCGTTCGATATGATTATGAATTTTCCGAACAAATATGAAAACTTACTTCTCACCTTTATGAGAATAAATTACTTTGTTTCTAAGTCCTAAAGGATCTTCCGCAATGACTGCAAAATCTGCTTTTGTAACATTGCTTGACATAGCAATCATTCCTGTGTGTTTGCTGCCACCAATCAATGTAAGGTCTGCCTGCATTGGAGAACATACAAAAAGCTTTTTAATCTCAGTCAATAATACACACTGATCTTCTGTCTTGAGTTCCATAAACTGTTCTTTTTCGTTGTGAATTAATTCAGCCTGATTATTCTTACGATTTTTATAAACACCATTCTCTAATTTATCTAAATAAAAATCATAAAGCTGTTCTAATTCCTGAATATGGAATTCATTTTGATAAACCCTTGCTTTCTTATCAATAGCTCTGCGTTTCATGTATCCAGAAATCTTGTTTGCTGTTTTTGTCTGCCAGTCATCCATGATCACTTCCACTGCATTTGTAAGGATAAGAGCATTTCCACTTCGACCATTTAAACGATAATAAAAACCGTCAATCTTAAGTAATGAGTTTTTTCTTACTTTTGCAAGTAAAATCTTTGGATGATTAAGTTTTCTGTGATCAACCAGATATTCTTTTAACAGTTTATGTCCAGGATCATCCTCTAAACGCTCATGAAGATATACTGGAACATATTCTAAAGAAATACGTTTTTTCCCTTTCTCCATTGATTCTACTAATACAAAATAGGAACCTGTGACATTCGTATACCCTCCATACTGTGCGATATTGCCAAATCTAGGATCATTGGTTTTTAATGGATATTCGCCATGTCCTTTTTTTAATGGCATCTGCTTAAATAAGCCGCCTTTTACTTCCACGACTCTTTTTGTAACAGCAATATGGTTTTGAGCATATTCTTTTCGAACCGTCTGAATTGACCCATATGGACCACTTTCCCATGCAATCTGTCCATCTCTGCTGATATTTTCTAAGAATAATCGATTCAGATCATAATCTTTTCTCTTATGATTCTTAAAATAGATTGCCGGGTCCATTGTAAATTTTGTATGGTATACATTTCCAACTACAATCGTAATATAAGCATCTTTTGCAGCTTGTAAATGATTGTGACCATAACTACTAATTAAATGGAAATCCCTCTTAAAGGAAGGAATTAGCTTTTCTTTTACAAATACAATCTTTGATTCAGGGAAATAATACTGTAATACAGAAGCAATCATTCTTCCACTTTGCTGATTATCTGAAATTTCACGTTCAATAAAGCTAACAAGTTCATTCTCTGAAAAATCATTTTCTCTGGATAATCGGAAGTATTTCTCCTTTGACATAAATCCCTGCAGAACCAGTTCCATCCAAAATCCCTTCATTTTTTTCTGAATCTCTGGATCAACTGGGAAATAGGTATACTTGTCTGCACGATTCTCCTGGATTCCTGTTAATACCTTATTATTCATAGAACGATCATTTACTGCAGATAATGGATAAATGTAGTCAATATCATTCTGATAATTAGATTTTCTTAATCTTGAAAGATTTAATTTCTTACCAGAATAAATGCAGCGTCCTTTCTGTAGAAAATAAAGATATACTTTATCATTGGATAATTCATGACCGTTCAGTTCATCAAGCTCTTTCATAAGATGCTTTTCATCTTCTGATTTTAAGGATTTGTATAAATATTTCAGCTGTTCTTTTCTGGATGAAGTTCTCTTTGGATCATCCTGATGTTCTCTGCTCACTTTGAAGAAAATCTTGTTTGGAACTCCACATCTCTTTTTGAGAGATTTTACTATCGTAATCAACTGATTTACTTTCCTACGCTGAGCCGGTGGAATATTTAAATAATCCATTAAATCTTCACGATTATAAATGTTTTTTTCATGTTCTTTATTGTAACGTTCGATTTCTGCTTTATATCCATATTTCTTACTTAAGATCTGCATCAGATTTAAGTTTGTATTCCACAGCATATCCATTACAGAAACTTCTACACCATTGGAATCTGTTACAGTAATACCGTTTAATAGCATTTCTGATAAGTTTCCCCATCCTTTATAAGATAATGAGCAAATCTGTTTTCTCTCATCCTCAGAGAGCTTTACAAACTCGCGATTTAAATAATCTTTTAACAGCTGCTTATCTTCAAATACTGTAATTCTAAGAATAATCCGTTCAACTTCTTCATCAGATAGATTATCGTAATCCTCAAAATCAATATGAGATTTTAGATTGCTGTGAAATTCATTATCAATACCTGATAATTCAATATCTTTGTCATAGCCATTCTTGATAAGATATTTTGTCAGAGATTTTTTTGTAACTTTTTTCCCTGTCAAGAAAAGCTGTTCATAAATTCTCTGTTTTAATTCCACGCTGATAGGTTCTCCATTGATCTTTAATGGATTCAGCTCATTTAATACCTCAAATGTCTCATAAAGAAGAGAATTCTTTGGAAGCACTTTTTCATTAAATAAATAACTACAATTTCCTGTCATTCGGGAAATAAAACATTCCGCAGACGCTTCTTTGTCCACCATTTCATCGAAATTCCATGGATGAATCACACCATCTTTTTTAGGCACCATCCAGTTTGTACTCTCTCCTTTTCTTACAACGCCCTTTAGCGGACCTACATAATAAGGAATAACGAAATTGAAGATTTTTAATAATTTTTCTCTGTTTTCTTTTAAGAATGGATACATTTCCTGCATGTTATCAAGAATTAATTCAAATTCCCTTAACTGTAATTGATGCGGAATAACACTGTTATCACGTTTTGTCTGTTTTGGTAGTAAAGTACCGTTTTTAATCTCTGTATCAATCCATTCTGCATCTTCTGATGAAATACCATTCACATTTTTTAATCGATTTTTTAAAAATGTATAAAACTGTTTCTGATCTGCACTACTCATTGTTTTTGCATGACCAACGTAGCATACATAATTTCCAGAAACATCATTAATAAAGATATCCTGATATAATTCTCTACTGCCAGTTCCTTTAATGATCTTCTGTAAACGCTTTAAATCATCATGATGCTTATTGTATTCTGCGATCATTGCATCACTTAATAACTGATGGTCACCTAAAATTTCATTCAGGATAGACCAGTCAAAAAGCATCTTTGCAGAAACAATAGCTTCATAATAAATACCGACACCCTTTTCAATATTTGCAATATAATCATCATAAGAAGCATCTTCAAATGAGATTTTTTCTGGATCCGTTACAATTTCTTCATCGATATCCTGAAATAATACTTTAACAGGGACGCTGCAACCACAAAACAGTCCAATCCAAGCTTTTGCTGTCTTACTTTTTACTTTTGTAATAGTAATGATGTTTTTCTTTTTCACAGTTTTAGCAATTTTATGATCACATAAGATATCTCGGACTTCTTTTACCTGTTCATCTGATAATGTAGGGAAGTCAATATTAAATTTCTCTAAACTTTCACAAAAGCCTTTCATGGAATTTTCAAAGTCCATAACCTCTCCAAGATTTCCTTTGTATAAGAAATGTCCTCGATTTTTCATAAATTTTGAAAAAGCTAAGTATACCAGACGAATATCTGGTTTATCTTTTGTTTCCATTAGATATTTTCTTAAATGATACCCTGTTGGAAACTGATTCTTATAAAGATTAGTATCAAAATTAAACTCTACAGTACGATCATCTTCACAGAAATTGCTTTCATCTAATTGCTGAAAAAAGTTAGGATCTTTTTGATTTACTTCCTCATGGAAAATATCTCTAAGATAATGTATTCTGTTCTTTTTTCTCTGATTTAATCGTCTGTTTGTACGGAACATTCTTCGATCTTCCGCTGTTTCTGCTTTATCAAAAAGCCTTACACCCCATAAATCTTTTCGAGATGCACGTTCTAACTCATATTTGGGATTTGTAACTGCCCAACCAACCTGTTCACTACTAACAGTTATTCCTAAAAATCCATTCTGCACGTAAGTATCCTCCTTATAAAATACACATTTTGTTTTTCTGAATTCTCTTGTCTATGTGTAATATGCTAACACTTTTTGATACTTTTTTCAATATAATATGCCTTTTTATTTCATTATTTATGTAATACCCCCACATTAATATATATTTATTACCAAATTACCATATTTTAAATAAAATGGTATTTAGTAATAAAATTATAAGTATTTGGACAATATTTTTTTAATCGATTCCGAGAATCTTTGCTAAAATAATAATCCCGATATGCTCCGGCAAAATATTCCGCAGGAGTAGTTCTTTCATATTTTCCAAGGTCTAACTTTTCATAATAATCGTTATAGAATCCACGATATTTACTTCTTTCTTTTAAGTAGATATTATAAAATTCTGAACTATGTGCAGCATCACCATTTTTGTAATTTACAAAATGTCCTATTTCATGTAATAAAACATAGTCGGAGTTATATTTTATGGATATTTTCTTATCTTTCAGAGAGAAGGTTCCATTATGTTTCAATTTTGGATTTATGACGATCTGTATTTTTTCACTATTCAATTGTTTCTGTACATTACTTGGAATTCGGCCATTAAAACTAACTTTCTTCTGATTGCGAACAAAATTGATTTTATTTTCTGTAGTTGTCGTTTTAATATTTCGCTTTGTCGTAATAAAATATCCGTGATATGTTTTTTGAGTGGTTATAACTGTCTTTATATGTATCTTTTTTGCATCTCCATATGTATATTTATAAGAATCAGACCATTTGCTTTCAACATTTTTTTGGGTTCTTGTTCCTCTATATTTCTTTTTTATACGTACTTTCTTTTTAGATGCTGTTATCTTTGTTTTTACACTCTTTGTTTTCTTCTGGTATCCATAGTATTTATCAGCTGCTGCCACATTGCATAATTGATATGGGGAAATCAAGATCATTCCCATTGCTAGTGCAACAAATAAGATTTTTGTTAACTTGCTTATGTTATTTTTGTTTTCCATTGTTTCGTGTTCTTCTCCTCATTTTTTTCTGTGTACTAAAAGAGTCAGTAAGCATCTGCTTACTGACTCCTGAGATAAATTAATATTGATTGTTTAGAACTTATTGATTGTTTTCTGAATAAAACTATAAGATTTAGGACAATTTGCTTTTAACTTGCTTCTGGAGTTTGCACTAAAGTAGTAATCTTTAAAACATTCTGCAAAATAATCAGAAGTGCTTGTTCTTGCATAATTTCCACTATCTAAATTCCAGTCAGAATAAAATCCTTTGTATTTGGATTTTTCAGAATTAAAGATATTTTTAAATTCTGTACTGCCTGAAACATATCCTGTCTTACGATCCACATAGTGTCCAATTTCATGCATAAAACAATAATCTACATTATTTTTCATTTCAATGGAATTTCTGGAAGCAGAATATACTCCATCATAAGATAAATTAGGATTCAGGACTACTTTTAATCCATCTGCTTTCATTGCATTCCCCACCTTTGTAGGAATCTGAGTATTTACTGTTCCCATTAATTTCATATAATCTGGATTACCTCTTCTCAGATAATTGATCGTTGTTGTCGTTACAGTTACCTGTTTTTTTACAGTTGTTGTTAAGGTCTTTTTGTAATATACCTTTGTTGTAGTTACGACAGTCTTTGTTACAGTTTTCGTGTCTTTTGCAACAACATGCTTGTAACCTGTGCTAGTTGTCGTAGTTGTTACTGTTTTTGTTGTTTTGTTTGCATGATTTTTTGACAACTTGCTTTTCTTTGTAGATGAGGTCGCAGGTTTCTTTTTCGTCTTCGTAGAAGTTACATGATAACCACGATATGCATTATCTGTTGCATATACGGATACTGAATGATCCGCTGCTGGTGCAACTCCAAATCCACCACTCACAACCATAGCTGCTGCCATCATAATTGTAGCAATCTTCTTTACAAACTTTTTCTTGAATTGTCCTTTTTCTTTCATCATAGAGCATCTTCCTTTCATATTAGCTTTTTGTTACTCATGCCAGGAGATGATCTGTAACAAATCGTTTAGATTATTACAAAGAAAAAAGAGCATTCAATCGAATACTCTTCACATAAAAAAAACGAGAGATATATGAATACCTCTCGCTTTAGAAATTGTATAAAATGATGCAATTTCCCTGTATATTCTTTTCTAATAAACGATGGTGTTACATATATCTCTCTAACACTGCTTATATTATATCAGAAAATGCTAATAAATAATACTTTATTTTTAAGTAAAAAGACCAGATATTCTCTGGCCTTTTCACCTCTGCCACCCGGCAGATCTCGTCTCATGCGAGCATAACTTTATCACATACTACGTTGCATCAGAGTGCAATTCATATGTTACCATGAAATTGTATCACATATCATCATTTGTGGCAATTATGTTTTTAACACATTTTACACAAAATACACATTTTGTATATGATATGGATAATAACGGATGATTATTTACATTTCTTATACATCCAATGAATCTGTCTAAAAATATTAAACACTATCTTTTTTTAGATTTAGGCAACATACCATCCATTTTCATCGATCTCAATGATGCCATCATCTAACTGAAATTCGATGTACATGTAATCGTCTTCATCGAATCTTACTCTGACAGTATATTCATCCTCACTGTTGATATACTGGTCTAATGTTGACAGTACATCATGATGATCTTCATCCACCATCATGCCATGTACAATCGGGAATCCATTTTCAGTTTCGGCTTTTTCATCATAAAAAATATAGTTATCCATATTTTCTAATGTGGCTTCTGAAAATGGCTTTACTCCATTTTTTGCTTTTTGTACAAGCATATTGATCATTTCTAATGTTTTGATTGTCTCCATGTTAATTCCTGACATACTTCTGTCCTTTCTTATTTCTAATCTGCATATTGATGGTTACATTTCTCATCCATGAGAATTCCGTCTGTGATACCGGACCTTTATTTATTGTTTATGATTTTTATCGAAAAAAATGGGTTTTATAAACCGAATTTTTTTATTTGAAATTGCAAACAACTCTACTGCAATTCTTCTTTTTCTCATTGTTATCCTCCTAATTTTAGACATGAAAAAAGGCACTCTGTTTACACAGAATGCCCATATACAAAAAGTTCGTACATATTAATATATGCACGAACTCACTATATATATTATAACATAAATTATAACATTTGCATATCATTTTATTATAATACAAAAATAAACCCCTCCGCATTGCCGTACAGAGGGGTTCCTTGGGATATCCTAACATGGACTCCATTACTATCACTTTGCAAATATTATATCATAAATCATGTGATATGACAATATTTGACGTGTTTTATTATATGATGTGTAAATTCTTTTATTTACCATCCATTTCATCTTCTATTGCACTTAAATTTCCTTTTCTTTGCAATACCAACTGGTACATACTATCTACGTCACCGGCTTCTTCATCTATTCCCGCAACCAAAGAAGCATGTAGAAAACAAAAAAGAAAAATCCAGTTCCTAACATAAACATCTTTACACCTCTTTATATTATCATCTTATCGGTTTATATAATTTTGCTTCAATGCATCGTTTATAAAATGGAAGAAATGATGAAGCATAAGTATACACAGCTACTTCTCCTGACATATCCGATGTTGGGGCAAAAGTCAGATAATAAGCAATATGAATACTACGTAGAGCCATGATAATTTCAACTAGCTCAAATGAATGATCACTGTATGCTCGATCAAGCACTTCTTGAATGATATTCCTTTGCGTTTTAGTAAGATTTAAAAACTCAAAACGGAAATAAGCAATCTGGAATCCAATAAATTCGTCATCTTTATCTTTCGGGTCATATGTATACATTGAATATTCGTTATGATCTTTATAAATCATATAAATATCTCTTAGATTCAATTTATTAAATCTATTCACAAGATTTGATTTACCTGTATTAGCACTTCCCATGATTGCTGATTGTGGCACTTGATCAGACATATAGTGATTATTTAATTGTGTCAAAATTTCTTCCAGAAGGCTATATTTTGATACAATCCAAACTAAACCGCCAAAAACGAAAAGCATTATTAATTCTACAATCTGATGTTTATAACTCTTGAAAAACATTACCTCTAACAAAGCCCAAATACCTAAATATGTAGCACATCTTGTAGCAAAAACTTCTAATCGTTTGTGAGAAAATTCTCTTTCCTGCCCAGGAAGTGGTATAATGTGAATCTTTTGTATAAACGAAGTAGCAAAATAATTTGTCAACTTCCAGAATACCGGCAACATGGTAATGCACCGTATTGTATCAAAATCCTCTGTAGTAATTTTTCCATAAAAATATAGTTCAAGTCCTTGCCAGGAACATGAATATAAGACGCACATTCCTATATAAAATATGAACTTACTCAATATTAGTTTTTTGTTCGACATTTCCTTCGCCTTCCTTATTCCTTGATCTCAGATATAATTTTCATCACATCATAGTCTTTAGTACCATCTTTATAGGTTGTAATTTCAATTTTAACGTTATACTGTTTGTCAACTTTTACCTGATCATAAATATCTTTATTTTCTGCTTTGATTTCCTTATTACCATATTGAAAAATTGATATATAATCGGTATCATCAATATTGATAAGATTAGTAAAGTCTCCTATTTTCATAGGAAGATATGTGTCAGTTTTATCTTTGTACTTATCTGTACAACATACAATACCTGAAATATATTCATGCCTTGCTGTAAATGACCTCCATATGCCATAAACTATACAAGCAACAATAATGATAGGTAAACATGCTCCCACGCCTAATAATATGACTTCTTTTAATACTTCCATCATTTTCTCCTAACTTTTTTCAAAATCCAATATGCCAACAAGAGAATACATGACACTACTCCAATAACAACAAAGATAGCTAGGCATGATACTACTCCTAATGAAAGGACCTCTAGTAAATGTCCTAACAAATAATCGTCATTTAATACTTCTTTCATCATTTCTATCATTTTCTCCTATTATTTCTTTCGTACTGCTTGTTTTACTTTTCTTTGACTTCTGATATAATTTCCGCCACATCATATTCTATTGTTCCGTCTCTGTAAGTTATAATGTCAATTTTTGCAATATATTTTTTATTGGTATTCACCTTCTTATAAACATCTTTATTATCTGATTTAACTTTCTTATTATTATATCTAAAAATAGATATATATTTCTCGTTACCAATACTGATAAAATTAGTAATACCTCCAATATTCATAGGAATGTATGTATCACTTTTATCTTTGTGCTTATTAGTGCAATAAACAACATCTGAAAAATATTCATGTTCTGCAGTAGCTGATATCCATATGCCATATGCAGCAATCCCAATCAAAACAATAACTAAAAGTATTAAAATATCTAAAATAACATCCAACCAATTCATTTTTTCTCCTCCCAAATTATAATCTTGAAATGATGTAACTTAGATTTGCTGCCACACGGCAGCTCTCGTTTTAACGAGTCTATTCGATTATTTCATTCTTATTTTTACGCACCATGCAAAACAATTTGACCATTAGACATGTCTCCGTTACACGGTTACAAAACAAAGGAATAAAAAGTAGTAATAAATTAAATCATTTAGACATATTTCCGTTGCACAGTAACAAAACATCTTCTACAGCATATTTAAGTGTTTTTACACGATTACAAAACAGTTGGTTCATTTCTATTATGATTATTTCCTTTTTAAGGATAAATTTACTAAAATGTATCATTATACATTGAGACTACAGAAATATCTAAATCATAAGCTTCCGGTCGTCTCGTGAAATGAGCCCATCGAAATAATTGTTCATATGTTGGCAACAACCCATCTCTTATATTAGCTGTCGTTTCCTCAAATAGTGGAGTTATCATTTTTACAAAATGTGGAAATTCATCGTTTTCATGATTATCGTATAGATTTAAAGATAATTCCTGCCATAATTGTTGAATTAATATGCGTATAATTGCATCATACGTATTATCTTCTGACGAAATTTCTACAAATAATGTAGTTTTTTCTTTTCTCAACATATCAATCTCAAGTTTTTCCTTGTCAACAAATTCGATTTTATCATCACAAAATATTTTAATATCTTCAATCAAATTATTTACTGTAATAAAATCAAGTACATCAAATATATCATGTTTTTCCCGACCAAAACCCCAATCAAAACGCGGAATTCCATGTTTTTTCCAATCATTTAGAATATCTAAAACAAAAGTAAAGTTACGTTTTGGAACAGGTTCTTGCATCATGTTTTGGAATATTTTTTCTAACAAAATTTTTTCACATACATCGTTTACAGAATCTTTACGGATAATTATATTATCAATAGCATTTTTGATTTCTAAATTACTATGAATATAATCAAAGGGATTATATCCAATAAATTCCTCATTTTCGGCTTTCGGATTCAATTGTTGTGTAAAATTTAAAATCTGAATATTTGTTTGATCAAGGACATGTTTATTTTTCATAACATTATAAATCTGCCAATCATAATCTAAGATAATAGAACTCATATTTTTATCCTGAATACTTTTCTGAACCAATGATAATGTCTTATGTAATACCATGCTTTTTATGTCGTGTTTACATAAACTATTATTATTGATAGCATGAAGAATAATTTTTTTGTATATCGCATCTTTAATACGATTATCTTTCAGCATTTTATGAATCATCCTTTCTTTAAAAGTATGCTCGGTTATCCAAAAGCCGAGAAGCTAACTGTTAATTTCATATGGTTTTCCTTATTTTTCACTTACTTCTTAATTATCTGTTCAATCCCATCCATATCCATCTTTGGGCAATTCCTTTTTAGCTCATTCCATTTATCCGCCCATTGATCACCTTCAATATCTGGATATAGCGTGTCCATTAAGCGGTATAAAATATCATCATAATCTGGAACAGATTCTTTATAAAATGGAAAATTTGATCGAAATAATTCCATAGAAGTATCATAAAGATTCATCATAAATCCATGATTATGAAGTGTATAATCTGGTCCGATTGCCTTTTCCCAAAGATGATATCTTTTTTCCCAATCTTCTTCTGAAATCTCTTCTGGTCGATCTGTATTGTTCCAATATTGAAAATCACTTAGATATTTTTGCTGCTTCAAAATTGGAATAATGCTCGAATTTCCGCTATAAATGCAAAGTATTTTTCCTTCTACAGCATATAAAAACAAAATAGCTCGATAATTATAATCCAAGCTTTCTAACAAATTATCTCTTGTTTGATTTCTGACTTTACCACGGATATACAGAACCATGTTTCGATATAATGATCTCCATTGCCCTTGAGCAGTATCTTGTAACCACATTTTCTTATCATAATCTGTTTCTTTCTTCGCCATTTCTAAAATTTCATCAATGCTGAGATTTCCTCTCAAATAATAGCAATATAGAAATTTTTCCAGCACATATTTGTGTAATTGAATATCAATAGGCTTTTTTACATCTTTTCTTAGAATATCAACCATTTTTGTCAATTCTTCCATGGTGTAAGATTGATCAAAAATGAATGCATCGTAGATTCCTAAACTCATTTATCCACTCCTCTCCATCAAGTCCGTGACAAACAATCCAATTCATTTACAATCCAACAATTAATCATTCTCCTTTTTCTTTAGAAGTTCGCATAATACCAGCTGCTTTTGATTTACTGTTAATGTTTCGTAAATTTGTAATATTTCGTCCACTGCGGTCATTTCTCCTTTATTACTTTTCGGAATTTGTTGTAATTTCCGTATCGTCTGTAATCCGGAATCGCAAAAATGACTTTTTGAAAAGACCAACCATTTTTTCTTAGGATATCTCGAAAGATTTTTGCAACTTCCATACCTTTCTGTCCCAATACATCTGCTCCAAAAGCTCCTAAAATTAGAGTATCTACTTTCTGTGTTTCTGCAATTTCTAAAATGAAGCGAATTCTTGAAGTTACAGCATCAAGGTTTTCTTCATTAGAAACCCCATGATATTTCAAAGCAGCTGCCCGGTTTGGAGCTGCACATGTGATCACATCACATAAGACTTTATGACCATCCTGAAAGAAATAAATATCTGGGGAATATAATGCACGATTCAGATATAATGATCTATTCGTATGCTGCCTGTTCCAATCATAATATTCTGGAAAGGCAGTTAGTACATTATATAGGTAGGAATCATGACACAGATATTCTTCCTCTTTGGATCTGCTGCCCTGAATGAACATTCCTCCTGCTTTTTTATAATTTGCCAAATTAAGCACCACTGTTTTCTTACCAGCTTCTGCATAACGGAAAATTGCAGAAACAGAATCTATATTCACCACATCTAAAGAAGGAATATGTTGTCCTTTGGCGGTCGGTAAGCATTTCCAATCGACATCATACAATTTTGTATTCTCTCGACTGTAGACAATACGGTCGCGGAATTGTTCTTCCATATCTTTTGTATGCTGAATCGCTGCCTCTTTTTGTAAGTTGCGATCAACCCAAAACGATGAAGTCTGATTACTACGCCTTAGAGGTATTGGATTTCCAATGGCAGCTTGTCCATGCTGTGTTTTGTAATCAAATTTAATATCTTCTATATTTCCTGATTTTCTCTTCATAAAATACTCCTTCTCAAATTCTTACATAAAGTAATATGTAATGAATGAAAGTATACGGTCTGACAGAATTCTTATCAAAAAAACTGCAAACATAATGGATAAAGCAACGATACCAGCTGTTGTATATATATCGCCATCTAATCTATGCACGATTGATTTTTAAAAAGTAAAAACTCCTGCAATCACCAAAATAATAACAAATAATGTCACTGCAATAGAAAGCAATGTTAATTCATTCATAAATAACCCCCTCTTATTTTTCTACTGGAATCCAGTCATCTATAATTTTAGGCTTCTTTCTTACTTCCACTGGATCATTTGGAAATTCTGAATCTTTGTGTGTATACTGAGTCCAACGGATCTCAAAGTATTTGTCATGAAGCTTAACAATGGTTCTCATCTTCTGATTATTATCATTAACCTCTAAGTATTCTTCATGCGGAACAATTTCCTTATCAAATAATCCTGCACTTACAAGGTTGTCCATTTCATCTACTGTTAATTTCATTCCTTCCGTAATCTTGTCATACATGATGTCATAGAAATGTTCATCATAGTAATCTCTATCGTCCCATCTTCCCTGATCTGTTATCATTAGCTGCTTCTCCTTTCAATTATCTTATTTTGTATTATTACAAACTAATAAATGACTAATTTTTTTCAGTCTGCTTTAGTAATCCATTTTTTCCATTTCTAATATATCCAAAATACAATCAATTTTTTTTAGATATTTTTGCAATTTTGCTTTTTGCTCCTTAATTACAAGTAACCAAAATATAATGATCAATGTGTTTATAATCATATGCTTCATCTTCTGTTATTCTTGCTCATATGAGTCTAATATTTTACGAACAGCATTCATATGATCTTTGACATTTAACATATCTTTATCACGAATCCCTTTATAACTGTGTTTCTTAATAAATTGATCAATTTTAGCAAGATCATCACAGATGTTTTCTGCTGCCTCTGCAATTTCCGACTGTTTCTTCAATTCATCAGTCATTTTATAAAAATGATCACGATTCGTATATTCTCCATAGTCCGTTACAATTTTTGTTCGTTTCGGAGTGATCCGTTGAATCACTTCTTTTCGCATTTTTGAATACCGGAAACTTACCAATACTCCAATATTAGGATGATGTGATGTATATACAACATCTCCAACTTTTAAATCATCCTGCTCAATCTTTAATTCATCTAACAACATAATCTTTTCTCCATTTCTGTGATACCTCCCCGAACGACAATGTCGGACGGGGCTTCCAAACCTTTAGAGTTCGGAGTTCCATTATCTATTGATATAGCCGAAACTTAGTAGATCTTTCCCGCATATAGCAGGTTTTGATACTTAATCCCATTCCGCGACTCCTTTCTACTGGTTCCCAATATAAATATGATAGATTGCATGATTTTTTATCATTATGTAATTTATTCTCCACAATTTAACAAATGATCAATTTCTTTGATTCTTTTTAATAAACGTTCCTTTTCCTGCTTCAAGGCAGCAGAGTCAATACTGTCTGTTACAACTTCTATCTCATACTCTTCCTGCGGATTCTCGAGATATTCCTCATAAAGATTTTTATTGACATTATGTAATAAGATCTCACTATCTTCACTAACTACACTCTCCCAGTTCTTAGCACTTCCACCACTGTAAGCTGAGCCATGAATATAGGCTACGTCACTGCCAGAACGTGCTCCACTGTCTCGACCTGTTGCATGACTTAAGATTTTTCCAAAGAGGATTACATCACCATGTTTTTTACTTACAGATTCCTTTACATGAATTTTGAGTGTGACCTTTTCATTAATTTCATTATCTGCATATCCGTAGATTTCTTTCATAATCACTCTGGCAGCATCCAGATTTGATTCATCAATCGTCCAACATTTTTCGCCCGAATTCCATCTCGCATCTGAAAATTTTTTAATCCTTTTAACAAACTCTGGATTATATGGTGTATATAACATTGCTTTATCGTCTCTAATTTTTACTTCAATTTCGCTCATTTTACATTCTCCTTACTCATAAATATATATCTCTGTTTCGAGATAAATTATTTGTTTTTCTAAATATAATGTATCACTTTCGAGATATTGAGTCAATAGAAATATTTGCTTTTCGAGATATTTTATTTTGATTTTGAAATAAAATATGCTATAATGCAAACATAGGAGGTTGCATTATGGTAAGTTATATACCATTATTTACAACGTTAACTAAAAAAGGAATGACAAAAACCGAACTTAGAAAAAACATTGGATTTGGGACAAATGCACTCGCAAAAATGTCTAAGGGAGAATACATTTCTTTAGAGACAATTGACAAAATCTGTCTCTATCTCAATTGTAAAATAGAGGATGTTATAGAGATCATTCCGGATTAAGCAAAGGGACTTTGACTATTTGGTTGAAGTTCTTTTGTTATTGATCAAAAAATACTTAAAAGATTAAGGTCCACACCCAATGACGATACAACTGATTCATCTACACAAAAATGTCTGGCAATATTGGTAATATTAACTCGTCCAGAAACATCTTCATTTTTTTTGATTTGATCTAAAAACTCTTGTTTTGGCATCAATAATCTTCTTGCTATAATCTTACATTCCATATCATTATGTATACCTGTTTGTATTTCACACAAAGCTCGTGCAAGCAGCATATTTTCTTTTTCTCTCGATACAAATGGAACCTTAATTTGATAAGTTTTATCAAACTTTGGTATTAATTCATAGCGATCATTGTATCTGCTTATATCATTCGTACAGATTATTTCATAACCCATTCTAAGCAGTGTATTTTTAAGACACTCTGCAGAAGTTACTGAATCAGTAAGATCGCAAATTTCTCTAATTCTTTTTGCGATTGCATCATAAATCTGCTCTTTTTTATATTTCTTTCGTTCCACATACTGTTGTTTGTTCGTCATAAATAAGAAATCCTTCTTTCTAATTCAATCTCTATGATTCATGCTTAATACGAGCTAATTGACATCATTTTTTATGAAGGAAAAACCACAAATCTTAATTTGTTTCATAAAATTACAATATTCTAAATCTTGACAATTTGTAGATATTTCACAATATCCACAGGTATTACCCCAAATTTGATCATACAATTCTTCTTTTTCGTCTTCGGAAGCTTTTCCAGATTTTACTTTCTCATATTGTTTGCGATCAATCCAACATGTATCGCCACAGTCATTAATAGCTATATGCAACATACATTTTCCAATCTTATGCTGTACAAGTAAATCAACAATCTGCTTCCATTTTTCATCTGTTAATGTCATTTCTTTATATTCTATGTTCTCATATTCTGCCGTTTCTTTTAATGTGTCATTTAATTTTCTGTTTGCCAGACTTTGATTTAAAGCAGTTAAGTTTCTCATTTGATTAACGAATTCATCTAAATCATAAATCTGTTCTTTTGTTAAAAAAACAAGTCCTTTCAAGAAAGGATAATGAATGGCAGGTCCTTTTGCTTTAATTAATCCATTTTTGATTTCTCTATGTAAAAGATTGACTAATTTAGTATCAATAAAAAATCCATATTTTTCTTTTAACCAATTTTTAGCAAGAAATCCCCCACTTCTATAAGTGGTGGGATGAATTGCGTTATTACACGGCACTTTTTACTACGTATTGCCAGTTATTATTATGTGATAACAACTTTAGATATTTGATACTGACCTGTTTGTATGATTTATTTGGGATCGTGATATATTCGCCATCCACATTTTTCACATAAGCACCTCCGCTTGTAAATCCAGTAATATATCCAATCTGTCCGTGTCCAAATACCTTCACTTTATCATTCAGGTAGAACCCTCGATAAAATGGCGTATTCTTAGAATTTCTCTTTTGGAAACAGTTCGGTTCTTTTCTGCCTTTTCGAGCTGTAGCTTCATGCAGAGAACGCTTCTTCTTGCGAAACTGTTTGATCAATAGCCATTCTTTAGGATCTTCTTTTATATTTGTTATCCCACTTATAGTGATCGCATCATTATAATGTGTCTTCTCCAATCCAAGTTCCTTACGATGTGGGGTTGTTTCAGATCCATATGTGGTATGTGCATTTGGATATCTTGCAAATATCCTTTTGCGTATGGCATTCATAAATGGCGGTTCTTTGTACTGTTTAACTTTCTTATGCTGTTCCTGCCATTTATAAAGTATCCCGCCTTTCTGATGATTCTTTGATGTATGACAATCTGTACATACTGTGATCAGATTATCAACTCGATCTGTGCCACCATTGCTTCGATAAATGATGTGATGAGTCTGTAAAATTTTGTCTTTCGACTTACCACAACACTGACAGGTGTAATTATCTCTTGCAAAAACAAAATATCTCTCCTCAAAGAAACCATACGTCTGACCATGTTGATAGTCAACACCATTGATTTCAGGATTTATCATTTTAGCTGTATCAAATTTACCAACTTCTATATGAAGTATTGGGTCTGAAACTAAACTGCAGAATGTATCGATCCAATGAAATGTATGATCTACTCTGTTTTGTAAGCTAGGTGGTAGCCATTTATCAGATCTCTTGCGGTTGAGAAATCTTGGTTGTCTGTATCTTGTTTTACGATTACGTCTACTCCTGCGATAAATATGTTTTGTGTCAATATTAGATTTCACATCCTGTCGTAATTCTATTTCGCCTTTGAATAAAACTTTATTTTCAGAAGTTATCGCCATGCCTATATGTTTGGAACCTGTATCGATTCCTATATGACAATCTTGTTTTGTTTCACCTGTTGCGTAAGTTAATTGAATTGTAAACGGATCGTATTTATAAATTACAGCTTTTCCTTCTTTTAGAAGTATCCTGGCTTTTTTCTGAGTACACGGCATTAATGGATCGCCACGCATGTTCATTACAAATATTCTCATAGTATTTACCTTTTTTGATAGCTACTCGCAAGTGCTATCCCTTTCATTTGAAAGTTTGTTCCCCTTCGCCAATGTTGTAAATGCTTGTCGTAATCGACCACTCTAGGTTGACCGTTCCTACCTCACAGAACTTTTACAGAGCCTACACAGTTGCTACGAACGAGAGGATTATCCGTAGGTGTGATAACATAAACAACGGAGTGCTCGGAGCACTTAGGCTAGTCAATATGAGCTTTTTTAAGCTCCGACCTCTAAGGCTTTAGCCGTAGGTCGGGGTTATTGACTGAATTCACTCATAAATACGATTCTCCTTTTTACGTTTTACAAACGGAGTTTTTCTGCTAGTATTATGTTAAAATATTAAGTTCTCTACCTCTTTGAGCGGCAGCAGCCAGGGATACTCCAAAATACTCTGCAATATTTTTCGTTTGTACTAGCAATCCTTCGGAATTAAGATCAATCATTTTTCGATACTCTTTTTCCGGCATAAGCAATGCAAATGCAAAACTATTTGCCTGCCGTGCCTGTTCAGGATCGTTCTTCTCTTGGAAGCGCCCTTCTTTTTGATGATTCCAAAGATCATGATTCGTTTGATACCCCATATGCAAGAACAAATGACCTAACTGTTGAGCAATAATCATTTTTCTCCGTTCAGATTTATAATATGGGGAAATATAAATTGCAAAAGAATCTCTCTCTTTGCTGATAAAATCGCAATATTTACAGTATTTTTCTCGATCTTCTTCCACGCGGCCGCCAAACATCTTAACTGCTTCATCAATATCCTGAATTGGTATCTGGATATGATACAGATCAATAATATCTTGAGTTAAATGGTTAATAACTTGCTTAATTTCCTCAGATTCTTTCAATTCTCTCATTAATTGTGCATTGTTCACTATCATCACTCCTTTTCAAACACGCGAATCTTTCCGTGACTCTCTTCCTTTGTAAAAAATAGACTATTATATTTTATAATTTTCTTATATATCTAATTTCTTTAGCTCCATATCAAATCTCCTGACATTTTTTGTTCTTATCTTCTAACATCTTTTTATAGGCTTCCTCTATTTCCTCATCTGTAACAGCTTCTTCAACAGCTTCTTCATTCCAAATTTTATTAACGATACAAGGAGTTTGTTTTTTGAAATTGCAAATAGGACATATTCTTTCAATACAATAGTCTTCTAGCTCCTTTTCCTTCTTCTTTCTTTTTAAACTTTTCTCGTCTAAGTCGTAATTCATAGATGCAATAATTATTCCTGCTTTTGCATCTTTTACTGCTATTCCTGCTTGTGCTCCTTTGTCATAAATAATACTTGTTTCTAATGACCCAATATCTATTTTATTTTCGACACATACTTTTTCTATACTCGCTAAAAAGTCATGTGCAATCTGCTGTGCTATTGTCATAAACGTTCTCCTTCACACAATTTTCTCTATTTTACCGGCGGCAACTATAATTTCTACCTATAATATGTATTCCAATGTGATTCTGATTATATAATTGATGCAAAATTTCTTGATCATCATAAGTTAACAACAAGTCTGCACAGCCGGGAAACTCTCTTAATAAATCTGTGATCAGTTCAGCTAACTCTTGATGAAGATGAAATTTAACTGGATACAGCTGATCTCCTTTTTCGATATATGGTGGATCAATAAAAATACAATTTTTCGGATTCCAATACATTTCCTCAATCAATTCCATTGCATCGTTATTTCTGACTTCAATGTAATCACTCATGGAATGAATTTTCTTAATTCGTTCAGTAAGGGATTTAGGAATCCATCGATCTTTCATATCAGACTTTGGATTTGCCATCTGTATGCCGGAAAAACTACACCGGTTGATTACTAAAAAGTAAAATGCACGATCAAGATCTGATAAATCCGATGATTTCAATCGTTCCTGATATGCAAAATATGTTTCTTTGATTGGTGAGTATTCCAGAATCTTATCATTCAGTTCTTTGTATTGATTACTGCATACAATCTTCCAAAATGCGTAAACATTACGATCCAGATCATTTAAGACCAATTTATGAATCTTACCAGCATCTAACAAAGCTAATCCCAAACTTGATCCTCCGCAAAATGCTTCTACGAAACATTCTTTATCTTGAATATATGGTAGCAGCTGATCAATCAGCTTTGATTTTCCACCAGGATAGCGAAGTGGAGACAATCTTTTTTTTAACTTTGATTTTTGAACAGGTGTTGAATTTTTAAGTTTTGACTGTTCTAAGATAACATGTGTCTGGCTAAAACTTTCTTTTCCTTCTTTATATAAAACTCCATCACACATAGGACACCAAAAGCCGTCTTTTCCTTCTTCAAAATCTTCTTTTTCTCCTATATATCCGCAATATTCACATCTCATAGTATTTTAATCTTCTCCTATACCATTCTATCTTTTTGTAGAATATGTAACATATTAATCCTCCCCTCAAAACAGATGTATCATTATTTTATTCAAAATAGGTATTACCCACATTATCAAAATCTATATCACATGTCATAGCATCATCACTTTCTATTGTTTCTTATTTGTATTTTTTCGGCGTGTATTTTTCTTTGTTCTTCTGTTTGATTCGATGAAGAGCTAAATCGATTGCTTTCATTAAGTAATCGGCATCTTCTTCTGTAATTTCAATTCCATCACAATTGGCAATTACATTTTCCTGATTTTTAATCTGCTCTTTGATTTTATCTAAATCCTTCGAGATATCTTTTTCATCTTTCGGAGTCAGAATTGACCGATCTCGGATATTAGATGCTCCAAGAAGATAGTCCGTTGTTACTTTGAAGATTTGAGCTAACTTTATCAGATTTTCATTGTCTGGAAAGCTGATATCATTTTCATAATCAGAAATTGTAGATGCTTTCAGGTTAAGTTTTTGACCTAATTCTTCCTGCGTCATACAATATTCTTTTCTTAACTGTCTTAATCTTTTCCATAATTTTGTTGATTTGTTTGTATTTGTTTTATCCATAAAATTTCTCCTTATCCGTTTTACTTTGATCATTGTGTATTCACTACTTAATTACAACTGGCTTTGTATTAATGACCTGAAAAAATCCAGGTTCCATACCAATTTCTTTGAGGTAGTCCATGACCAATTGTTTTAGCTTTTCTTGATATTCCAAATATTTTTTCTTATCATGATTCGGATATTCGATGGTCCAATCGTATGCAAGTTCTCCAACTTCGTCATACATTTCATCATGGACGCTTTCTAAAACACTTCCTAAATCGACTCCTTTTATTGGTACTTTTCTTGCTTCTCCAACATAAATAATATCTCCAATCTTGCATCCAAAACCCTTGGCATCTTCCACACATTCTTCTATGCTTTCAAAGCCATCAGAATAATTCTGTCCATCTTTATTCTCATCCCAAGCATAATTCATAATCTTTCCTCCTAATCTTCTTTGCTTATTTTTAGCTGTTCTTTTGCTAACTTGAAAGCTAACATGTACAAATCAAGTATTCCTGTTTCTCTTTTTCCAAAATCGCTAATAACGTCACAGATATCACCATCGATTTCTGAAAATTTATCATATCCTTTACTTCCAATTCCGGTTTCTAGAGTAAAATCCCAAAGGACATCTGTTAAAAATACTTCTATGACCTCTGTTTTGTCGCATAAAAAGTCATATCCATTAGAAAGAATATCATCATAAAGGTTATATTCTTCTATATATTTTGTGATATCTTCTTCTGCCTGCTCCTGATCATATACAAAAAACGGTCGGCTATGACAAAGGATTTTCTCTTGGAAATAATCAATATCATTGACAAAATTATCAAGCTGATTCCAGCACATATTACGATAATTCATTGCAATAAGTTCACCTAAATCTCCAGAAATATGTAATCTGCAATAATCTTCCTCAAATAGAAAGCGGATTCTGTATTCTGTACTATTGGGCTTTTTGAAATCCAATATTTTTATGTTTCCAAAATCTTTAAGATATACTGCGGGAATTCTCGGCCATTCAATGACCGAGATAAAAGCAGTCAGGCTCCTTGAGCCATCATCCCTTACCAAGGGATCTTCTTGCTCCTATCACCCAGTTTCCACAGTGATGCAGGATCTTGAGTTTTGACAGACTGACCTGTTTGTACTTCGGAGATATCCGAATATATTGGTCATTCTCATCCTTTATATAGCAGGACTTATCAGTAAATCCAGAGATCCATCCTTTCTTTCCATTCAGTTCTACACGATCGAACAGACAGCCAGTGATCGATATCCTTTTCTTATTCTTTCTTTTGGTCACGGTGACTGCTTTCGTATTCTTATTGTATCGTGAAGCTTTACGGTTCGGTTCTTTGCGTCCTTTTCTCGGAGTTTCTTCATGCAGAGAACGTTTTTTTCTTCGGACCTGTTGGATATAGATCACAGGTTCGTTATCCTTTACCGTCATGATCCCAGTTTTTACGATTGCGATCGCAGTGGCATCATTTCCATGGCTTTTAGGAATCTTCAGTTTCTCTCTGTCTGCTTTTGTGATATTTCCATAGGTAAAAGTTGCTTTTGGAAATGCTTTCATCAGACGTTTCCTTAAGATGTTCATGAATGTAGCATCTCTTAGTCCTCTGGTAAATTTCTTCTGCTCCTGCATCCACTGATAAAGGATGCCTCCCGGTTGATGGTTCTCTGTGCTATGACAATCGCTGCATATCGTAGCCATATACTGTGGATTATCGGTCGCACCATGACTTCTGTACAGGATATGGTGTATATGTAATTTCCCACCCTTCTTTCCACATACCTGACAAGTATATCTGTCACGATCGAGGACATAAGCACGAACATTTTCATAGTCATACTGTGGTCCTTTCTGGTATAGATCTCCATGGATCTCTGTATCTTTCATTCTTGCCGGATCGAAACGACCAAGTTCGATCGAAAGACGATATCCATCTGGAAGAAGATCCTGTAACTTCTTGATCCACTGGATATGATGATCCGTCTTTGACTGCAGCGATGGAGGAAGCCAGCCCTGCGGTCGTTTGGACGCGAACGTGATCTTTTGCTTCTTCCAGTGTCTTCCTTTTCGGTCTGGAGTTTCGTAATAAACACGTTTGGCTTTTAGTCTCCATTTTGGATGGCGATATCTGGTCTTTCGATGACGTCTTCCTCTTCTTAATGAAGACCTTGACTCCATCAGTTTTCTTTTACTCATGGAATCCCTGAGACCGATCTCTTCCTTATGTAACACGGTACCATCTTCGCGGACAACGGACACTCCGATATGCTGCGATCCGGTATCGATCCCCAAATAACCAGGCTGTGTGGTACTGCCTGTCTTATAATTTAGTTTTATGGTAAATGGGACTTTCCGATAAACAGAAGCTTTCCCATGTTTCAGTAATAAACGGGCCTCTCTTTCAGATGTAGGCATCAGCCGGCATCCGTTCAGCCCGACCACGAATACACTCATGGCTGGTCCTCCTTATATATTGTTATGGCAGGTACACAAAAGTCCTGCCCTCCCGGATGGGAGTGATCACCCTTCGACAAAGTTCCAGATACTTCGTGCTCCAGGTCAGTGTCCTCTTCTCCTGAAAGACATCCGTTGCCTGAACCCTGTTCCCGGCTTGGGTACTACCGGGTCGGGTATTGATATCTGGGACGTAGTACTAATGGTATTCCTCACAAAAAGTGGGTTCCGTTGCACTGAGTCTAGTCAGCATGCCCTTTCGGGGACCATGAAATGACTTCACATACTTTTTTCGCATGCTCGGTTATTCAATGGCCGAGAAGCTGACATATTGCCCTATGATTCTTGAAATTTTCTTTTTGTTTTTCCAAATTCATGTAAAAATGTTACCTTTCTAATCACATTTTGTTCCATTTCAAAATTAATTAGTACGAACGTTCGTTATAATTTAATTATACAATAACCTTGACAAATTACAAGAAAAATATGTAACGCTCCCATATTTTTTAGTTTTATTTGAACATATTTCAAGAATAACATTATAATTATATGGGAATATTACATATTTTAAATTATTATTTACAATTTATTCCAACTTCTAAACAAAAAAATAAGCCCCGTTATCCGTTAGGATTTTGGGGCTTTTATTCTTATACTTTATATAACAATGTTTCCGTTTGCATCGGCTTTTTTGGTAAATACAGCAATGATCAATTCTACCCATGCAACAAAACTTGGAATCGCTGTCCAACAAAAGACAATATAGAGGATTCCCATCCCAGTCTTTCCACTGTAAAACTTATGAGCACCGAAACCACCAAGGAAAAGTGCCAGTAAGCAGTAAGCTACTTTATTCACTACTTTCTTTCCATTTCCTGCTGCCACATCAGACGCATTGTTAATACTGTTTGTCATGTTAATATTGATTCCAGCATCGTTGTGATTCTCAGGCTCTTTTTTTGCCTTTGTCACAATGATCTGATCTTCATCCTCGAAAATTTCCACCAAATCTCCAAGAACAGGATCAAATCCAAGATCACATCTTCGAACTTCTTTAATGGAACCATTGTTCATCCCGATCGTTACAATATCATTTTCTACTCTAATCACTTTCCCTTTTTTCATCTACATCTCCTCCTTCATCATTCTTACTTTTATTAAGATCATATACATACATGGTGCCATAATGTGGTTCTTCTTCTGGATGTTTTTTATAGTAATCCTTTCGGATCATACGAAATACAAAGCTGCAAACCACATGAATCATACATGCAGCAATTACAAATGTCACCCATAAATGCTCATATGTCTTAAAATACATTAAATCTGCCACTGTTTTTCCGCAGGAAAATACATATAAAATAATCAATCCAACGATAAATGGAATGATAGCGATTGCTTCTTCTATGACGATTGACTGATAAAAACGTTTGGAAAAATTAAACATCATGTTATACACAAGATCAATTGCGATTACATATGCAGCAGCAGTCAACATGACATTTAAAATTGTACGAAATGTATGAGATTCATACAATGCTCCAGGTCCTGCATTAACACTTACTAAACCAGTAAATGCTGTAAATATCACAAAGCATAATGCAAATGCTTTTTCTCCAAACCATAGTCTGGATTTCCATCCTCTCTGTAAATTCAAGATTTTTTCCATAATTTAAATTCCTTTCTTTATTTGATACTTAACAGTTACTTTTCTGTCTCTTGACAGATCTGCTCTATTTTAGCAGCACTATTCTTTTTTAATTTATCATTTTGATAAAATAAAGTTCTGATTAGACTCTGTCTTAACATAAACTTCATTCCTGCAGATACTTCCATTGGTGCAGGTCTTTTAGCAACCCATTTCGATCTACGCTCTACGTTTACAACGATAATACCCACATAATATGGAATCTGTTCTTTCCATTCATACAAGGATTGCTTTAAATATAACTCTCTTGGAATAACCAAATAATTATAATTTCCAATCCATGTTTTGGCAGCCTTACTCTTAAAATCGGCCATGCTGACTTTAATCTCATAGCATCGAAATTCATCTTTTTTTGCGTTATAGCTTAGAAAATCAACGATTTCCTTTACTTTTTTCTCCTTGAGAAGAGTTACGGTAACTTCCTTTGTTCCATACTCTCTTGCAAGGCATGGGTTGGATCCAAACAGGTTTTGATATAAGACATCTTCAATGATCAATGTTTCTTCTGTTTTTGCCATTATTTATCTCCTTCTGTTATTTCATCAATGGAATATGCAAGATTATCGATATAATACAGCTTTAGATGTTCCATATTAGGGAAAATATCCGCAAACGTTTTATCTGTGTCCAAAAAGTCTGAATCTTCAATAATACAAACATCGTCTCTCAGTTCTGGATTTAGTAAGCGGATATAGCCACCAGCTTTTGTAAATTCATCGAAATCATATATTCCGACAATATCTCCTTCAACCCAGTCTTTTATATAATTTTCTTTTCCATCACAAACCAGACGAAAGCCAGATCCTTCAAATATAACTACTTGTGGTCCTTTACCACCAGGCAATAAAACAAAACGATATCCAAAAGCTCCATCTGCCATAGCTTCTTCTTCCGTCTCATATGTATGCGGAGATGGAATGTTAATTTCGTAATGATTTTGATCTGTCGCAGCAAACATACCTGACATACAGTATTGATATCTTTTTTGCATAAAAAACCTCTCTTTCATGGAAATTATTTAATGTTGATTCGTTCAATAGATGCTCTTGCTTCGAGGACAGCGATATACTCTGACATTGCATTGATCTGCATATCATAAAGACTGCGTGGACAAACTGGTTCTAAGTCTAATGTTCCCTCATCACATTTTTTAAGCATTCTCTTCAATTTTTCATAACGAATTCTGAGCTGCTTGTACTCTGCCTGAAAACATTCTTTGTAATCTGAACTTACCATACCAATAGCTGTTGCCGGCAGGGTACTCTCGTCATATTCTTTATAGTCAGACTCAAACATATCCTTTGGCAACCATTGCAAATGTCCATTCTCGTATTTCATCACATATCCTTCATCGGCAGGATCTTCGTCTGCCGGAATCTGCCATCCTCGAAAGATATTATAGTCACCTCTTGTCATTGGTCTCGCAGCAACAACCTTTATTCCGATATACTGTTTCATTTGCACGTCTCCTTTCTCCACTAAAGCAAAAAATGATAAAAAAAATAGAGATATTTCTCTGAATATCTCTATTTCCTTGACATAAACTGTCCTTATATCCAATTTTCTAATAAAAAGTTGCCTTTTGATACAACAACTCATGATATAAATTATAGCACAAATTATATCATTTGTGTATCTTGATAAAAAATTTATTTTTTATTCAAAACAATAAATATAATTTTATATATAACAAACCCCACCTATATAATAACACAGGTAGGGTTTCTACTCTTTCTTCCTAGTAAATGGTAGATGAGCTATTCAGTTATGGATTTTGGAAACCCTCCATATGGGTTATGACTTATCGCCCAGTCACCGGGATCACACATTCTAAAAATGTGTATTACGTTACAGATTTCGGAAGTCCTCTGTATGGACTACAACTTTTTGCCTTGTTGCCAGTGTCTTGCGTTCGCAAACAAAACTTCCATATTATATTATCACAACCACAAAAAGAATTCTATACCAATCAAAGTATTTCTATAAAAATTCTTCCGGACTTCTTCCCATAAATCTATCTCCGTTTTTATGAGTTAAATGAGTTGCTTCTTCGGCAATCCAGATCTCTGTGTCCCATTCAATCTTTGAATAAACCTGGAGCATCTTTTTTGTCATTGCATTTGAATGATGGATTCCTTTAACTCTGTACCTTTTCTGCATTATCCGTCATCTCCTGATGTTTCAAATATGCTTGTGCAACTTCTGAATCAACTTTTAGATAAATATCATAAATGCTTGAGCTGAAAGCCTCATTGCGATAACTAGGATTCATTGTTAAGAAATATGGTTATGACACAAAGACCAGTCCCTCATTGTTAGCAACGATCTTGCATTTCTTTGCAGGAAAATCCTTGCTTCCCATTCCAACAAATTAATCTCTTTGCACCAAAAGAATATTTTTTTAAAAATCCCACAGCCAAAAGACTGCGGGATCATCCTTCTTACTCTTTCCACAAAATGAGAATGCTCCTATAAGTTTTAATGTCTGTTCCAGTAACCGTGGATCGGTCTGATTACTGATCCGAAGAACAGCCTATCCGATCTGAAGTTCCATTGCTGCGGCAGGGTTTTTGATCTGTACAATATCTTCTTTAGAAGACTGTCCATAAAGATCGATTGACTGATCTGGAATGCTCTTCATTTTTACAATTTCCTGATGGATCGCTTGAAACCTGTCTTTTTCTGCTAGTTCTGGAAATTCACAAACCTGCTTGCCATCTGTCTGGTTTCGATTCATATCGTAATCATACTGATGGACTTCTTCTACGGCAGTTCCTTTTTTATTCTCGATTAAATTTTTGTATATATTTTTTTATCTTCTTTGTTCCTCTCCTTAATGTTGATCTTCTATCTATCATTATTATTATTACAAAACTTATCATAAACAGAACAAAATCTGTCACTTTAATCCATCCCATGCATAAAAACAACACATATAACGTTCCAAAAATTAATATACCAGGTGCTGGAATTTCCTTTATATATTCTACTCTTTCAAGCTTCGTACAACCTCTTAATTCACTATTTTCAATTTTTCCATCAAAAATAACAACTTCATTTATATTAAATGGATTTTTTTCATGTATATATATTATTTTCACCATGTCTTCTTTAACAAATCCTTTAAACACTGTAATTTCTGATTCATCTATATCTGGTGTTATATAATGTCCATGTAAATAGTCTTCTTTATCATTAATTAATTCTAAATCTTCTTGTATTAATTTTATCCATTTTTCTGTATTTTTTATATGTACTTCTATTTTTTGCATCTTCATAATATTATCCTAATTAACAAATTTTAACTTCGTAAGGTCCCAAGGACCTTACGATTCCTTCGGGTACATTAGTCTACTTAATTTATTTTATAAGATTTAATTAGTTTGTATAATGATTCCGTATACTCATGATTACCATTTTCTATATTTTTTCTATATTGTTGTATATATTTTTCTACTGTATTTCCTTTGTTATCTTTTAAACTAATATCTGCCCCTTTTTCAATCAATAATCTTATGATTCTATATTGTTTTCTTGTATTTATTCCCGGTTCTTCCTCATAATTTTCTGAGTAACAAGCTGCCATTATTGCTGTTATACCTTTCTCATTTTTTTGATTTACATCCGCTCCGTTTTTTAAGAGTATTTGCACTAAGTCATAATTATTTTTTGTTACTGCTACTACTAATGCATTTTTATCTGGATCTGCACCTTTATTTAATAAATATTTTATCATCTTATTACAATCTTGTTGCCCGAAATAATAAATATATTCTGATAGAAGTTCATGTCCCTCTTTATTTAAATTTGCTCCATTTTTTACTAACATTTTTATAAACCGATCAGGATACGACATTGACATTAATGCTGTTTCTAATGGTGTTGTATTATTTTTTTTATCTATCTCATTCACATTTTCTCCAAATAACACTTTTATTCTAGCAAAAACATAATTACCTGTTATTATATCATATTGTAAACTTCCTTTTCGATAATACTCGGTTACCATACTAGATTCTCGTTCTTTATATTGTAATATCCATGGCATATTAAAATACAAATAATAACCAATCAATAAAAATATTATTACTATCAGCAATTTCAAAATATTTTTCACAATCATTAACCTCCACACACCTGATATAATTAGCTGATTAATCCAAGTTACTCAAACTTTGCCACTTCTTCCATTCTTTTTTGCATATCTATTCCTGTAATTCTTGATCTCTTTGACTTTTCCATACGCATCATAAGTATAACTTCTGAGGACTTTCTCTGTTGTCTGTCCCTTGGAATGCAGTTCTCCTTCGATCTCCTGCAGCCATCCGTTTTCATCATAAATATAAGATAATGACTGGATTCCATCTTTGGTTGTCGGATAGGATACCTTACTGAGATTTCCATCCTCATTATAAGTATACTGGATCTGATGTGCCTTGATATCATCTGCCGTTGGCTGAGTACTCTGACTGATTTCCGTAAGGTCTCAGGGAGCTTAAGTTTTTGCACTGTGAGGTTCCTGTTTTTGTCTA